>Ga0184612_10000033_pt1 | contig 56229 bp, 52 predicted proteins | sample PLM3_60_coex_FD_133163 | JGI IMG/M metagenome (GOLD analysis project Ga0184612, IMG submission 133163) | Groundwater sediment microbial communities from an aquifer in East River, Colorado, USA - PLM3_60_coex | ecosystem: Environmental > Terrestrial > Soil > Riparian zone | place: USA: East... | reverse complement strand
GTCCGCGGTCTCGTTGCAATCCCGTTTCAGCCGCAGCAGATCGCCCTCATACTCCCCCTCGATCCGCTTCGACAGATCGCCCCGCGCCATGCCCGACATCAACTGCATCACTTCCGACAAGGCGGCGGAGATCGTCTCGCCCAGGCGATTGATGCCCGCCGTGAGTTTCCCGGCGAGGCCTTCGGTACCGCTCTGCAACAGACGCCGGCTGAAATCGCCGGCCGCCACGGCATCGACGACGGCCGCCAGTTCTTCCTGCAGCCGCCGTTCCACCGTTCTTTCCTGCTGCTGACGGACCATTTCGGTGCGCTGGTGCTCCGCAGCCTCCGCCTCCAGCCGCAGCTTGCTGACCAGGTTTTTCTGAAAGATCTGCGTCGCCTTCGCCATCTCGCCGATTTCATCGCCGCGGTCGCGGCAGGGAATGACGACGCTGGTATCGCCGGCGGCAATCCGGTCCATGGCTGCGGCAATCGAGGCCACGCCGCGCGAAATGTCGCGGCTGACCCAGGCGACGACGACAAGCGTCAGCAGGACGATCGCGCAGGCGACGCTCAGCGTCCAGGCCATCGATCGATAGAAGCCGTAGATGCGCGCGCGCAGCAGCCGGTCGAGTTCGGCCGCGGTCGCGGCCGTGAATTCGCCCACGGATTTCAGCGATAGCTGGCGAGCATGGGGCGCCGCACCTGCCTCGCCATCGACATTCGTCGCACCGGCCGCCCCGACGAAGCTATCGATGGCGGCGACAACTTTGCCGAATGGGGCATTCAAGGCCTGCTTCAAGCTGCCATCCCCATTGCCCCGGTAGCCGGCTTCGATATCGCCTATCAGGCCCTGCTCCGTCGCCGACAGCTCGCCCTTGGCGACGATGAACGCGATACGGTCGGCCTCGGCGGCGCCAGTGCCCTGGAGGGCCTGTCCTTTGCGGCTGAGTTGGGCAATCCGGTCCAGGAGGTCGGGAGAGCGCAGCAGCACCACGCTCATCGCATAATAGCTGTCCAGATCCGGATCGAGGATGAGATTGGACCCGTCGCCGACGCGGATGATCAGATCGCGCAGGGTCTGCTGCGTTTTCTGTATCCCATCGTCGGTCGGTTCCGCCTTGGCGAATGCCTCGGCCGCGGACAGGAATGCATTCACGCTGTCGTCGCCGACCGCAACGCCGGCAAATTCGCCCTTCGCCGCGGCAACGGCCTGCAGGCGTTGCCGCAGCGCCTCTCCGTCGCGCGGCGCTGCGCCCTGGCCGGCCCCGCCGATGGCTTCGACACTGCCGACATAGAGCTGGAATTCCACATGATAGTCGCGCAAAAGCGTCAGCAGGCGATTGCCCGCGACTTCCTTCTGCGAAAATTCGATCGCTTTGTTCTTCTCGATCACCAGGCTCGCGACGACGAAAGCGAGAGGCAGAAGAAAGAGAATGGAAATCAGCGCCAACTTGTGACGGATGCGGCGATTCACAATCCAGCCTCCAATCCTCTTTCGCATTCAAAACGCGAGCGGCGGCAGGACCGATGCCGAACGGCACGGATGCTACCGGGCGTTGTCGTCAAGATGACCGAAAATGGTTAATTTGGCCTTATCGGCGCATAGGATTATATAGCGCGATCGCAGCGCTAAAACGCTGCCGGATCAATCTGTTAAGCGCGTGCCGGCGCTCTGGCGCCGGCGCATCAGGGCCGGCCAGACCAGGACCAGGAACTGGGCGAGGATGACCAGACCCAACCCGGCCAGGACATCAGGCCCGATGCTCTCGCCCAGCAGCAGCGCGCCCGAGATGACGCCGACCACGGGGATGGCCAGGGAATTGATGCTGACCGTGACGGCGGAGAAGCTGCGGACCAGTTTGAACCAGGCCCAGTGGCAATAGATCATGGCCACCAGCACCGCATAGATCGTGCCGAACCAGGCCTCCCGGCTCCAACTCATGGGATCGATGCCGCGATCGAAGAACGGCGCCGCGATCAGGATGGGAATGCCGCCGAGAATGAGCTGCCAGCCCACCAGAGAGACCACCGGTATGGTAAAGCGGCAATATTTCAAGCCGATCGTACCGGCCGCCCAGGCCATGGCCGCCACCAGCATGAAGATCGGTCCGCGCGGATCGGCCACGACCTGCTGCCATTCCGGCAGCAACAGTGCGGCCATGCCCATGAGTCCGACGGCGAGGCCCAGAATGGTCGACATCCGCAGCCGCTCGTTCAGCAGATAGACCGACAGCAAGGTTGCCCAGAGCGGCATCGTATAGGCGATGATCGCCCCACGCCCGGCGGAGATGTATTTCAGCCCCGCCGCCGAACACACATGCCAGACGGTGATGTTGAAGAAAGTCACGATCAGCAGCGGCACCCACTCGTTGCGCGGGACGCGGAACGACAGCCCGCCGAGGCGCGCCAGCCCATACATCCCAAGCGCGCCGCCATAGAGGCAGATCACGCGAAACGTGAGCACGGGAATTTCCGCAACCGCCGCCTTCATCGCCGGCCAGTTACCGCCCCACAGGATTGTCAGGCTCACCAACAGGGCGACACCGCCGGCGACGCTCAGCTCGGCGGGCAGCGCCACCGGAGAGCCCGTCCGATTCATTCGCCGGTTCCGCCCTTGGCGTGGTGCTGGCGCCGCAGATCGAGTTGCTTCAGGACCGCTTCCCGCTCCGCCGGCATCATGATGATCCAGTCGCGGATCTCATCGATGGTGCGCAGGCAGCCGATGCAATAGCCGGTGGCGTCATCCAGGCGGCAAATGCTGACGCAGGGCGAGGGCGGGCCGCTCGCAAGCAGGCGTCTTCGCTCGGCCCGGCGCCGCTCGCGGTCGAGGATGCGCTGTTGTGTGGGGTCTTCGCGGTCGCCGCTCATATGCCGATCAACGGAAATTGACCCGCCTGCCTAGCGGACACCGGCCCGGCTGTCCATGGCGTCCATGGCATAAACTGCCATCCGCTTGTATATCTGATAGTGTCGCCGTTCCGATTGCGCGTTGGCAAATTCCCCATGCAAGCCCCGTTCTCCAGCACCCACCTGGTCAATCGCATCCGTTTGGCCACCGGCTTGGTGCTGTTTGTCTACGCAACAACCCATCTGCTGAATCATTCCCTCGGACTGATTTCGCTGGACGCCATGGATGCCGGCCGGGATTGGTTCGTCGCCGCCTGGTTGAATCCCGTCGGCCTGACCCTGCTCTATGGCAGCCTGACGATCCATCTGGCCCTGGCCTTCTGGTCGATCTACCGGCGGCGCAGCCTGCGCATGCCGCTGTGGGAGGCGGCGCAGCTGCTGCTCGGCCTGCTCATCCCGCCGCTGCTGGCCATTCACATCGTCGGCTCCCGCGGCGCCTATCAGTTGTTCGGCACCGATCACAACTATATCTACGAGCTGCTGATCCTCTGGGTCTTCAGTCCCATGGATGGCGTCCAGCTTGCCGCTGTCCTGGTCATCCTGTGGGCCCATGGCTGTATCGGACTGCATTTCTGGCTGCGGCTGAAGGCCTGGTATCCGCGGGCGGTGCCATACCTGTACGGCCTTGCCCTGCTGATCCCCGTCCTCGCCTTGCTCGGTTTCGCCGCCGGCGGACGGGAGGTGGCGCGTCTGGCCGAGGATCCCGACTGGCTCAACGGCGCGGTGACCGCCATCGGCTTTCCCGACGCGGCGGGCGTGGCGCTGCTTTATGCCATCAAGAACTGGTTCCTCGGCGGATACTTTGTCTGCCTCGCCGCGGTGCTGGTCGCGCGCGTGGTGCGCCGCTGGATCATCAGCCGCCGTGCCGTCGCTATCACTTATCCCGACGGCAGGACGGTGGAAGTGCAGCTCGGTACGACGATCCTGGATGCCAGCCGCATGGCCGGCATTCCTCACGCCTCGGTCTGCGGCGGGCGGGGCCGGTGCTCCACCTGCCGTGTGCGTGTTTCCGCCGGAGCGGAGCATCTGCCGGCAGCGTCGGAGGTCGAGCGCAAGGTGCTGGATCGCGTCGGCGCGGCGCCGAACGTCCGCCTCGCCTGCCAGGCGCGGCCCACCGGCCCGGTCGCCATCGTGCCGCTGCTGCCGCCGACCGCCAGCCCGCGCGATGCGCAGGCGCGGCCCGGATATCTGCAGGGACATGAGGAGGAAATCGCCATCCTGTTCGCCGATCTGCGCGCCTTTACCCGCATATCCGAGCATAAGCTGCCCTATGACGTCGTCTTCCTGCTCAACCGGTATTTCCGCGCCATGGGAATGGCGGTGGAGGATACCGGCGGCCGACTGGACAAGTTCATCGGCGACGGCGTGATGGCGCTGTTCGGCATCGGCGCCAATCCCGCCGACGGCTGCCGCCAGGCTCTGGCCGCGGCAAAGGCGATGGCGGAGAACCTGCGGGAGATCAACCAGACATTGCAGCATGATTTGACGGAGCCGCTGCGCATCGGCATCGGCATCCATGCGGGTGCTGCGATCGTCGGCGAAATGGGCCATGGCCATGCCACGTCGATCACCGCGATCGGCGATTCCGTGAATACCGCCAGCCGGCTGGAGACCCTGACGAAGGAGTATAGCTGCCAGCTTGTGGTGTCGGAGACGGTGGCACGGCATGCCGGCCTCGACACCAGCGGCAACGAGCGGCATGAGATCGAAATCCGCGGTCGCCGGGAGGCGTTGGCGATCTATGCCTTTGCCGATGCCGAGAATCTGATCTTGCCGGAGGCGGCCGCGGGCAAAGCGCCGAAGGCTGTGGCGGCGGCAGCGGGCGCTTGATCGGACCGCGCGGGCATGGAAACCTGCCGGCCTTCGGGAGCAACGAAAGCCGCGCATCCATGACAGCCAACGGAATAAAGTATGCCGACTGGGTGCGTCTTCTGAGCGAGGACAACAGTCATCTGCGCTCATCGCCCGCCGAGGCTTACTGGCGGCTGGCGCCGCATTATGTGGGGCAACTCACCGATTGCGCCTGCTCGCTGGCTTCTGCCACCATGGTGGTCAACGCCATTCGCGGCAATCGTTCTCGTGAACCCGGCAGCATGATCGTCACGCAGCAGATGCTGCTCGAGGCGGTGAACAACGATATCTGGCACAGAGGCTCGGGCAGCGATGGCGGCCCGGGCGTGACGCTGACGGAGCTGGCGCTGCTTCTGGAGCGCAGTCTGGTTGTGAACGATCTGTCGGCGGCCATCGCGGTAATGCCGCTCGGCAGTGCTGCCGATCCGGAGAAGGCCGCCGCTCAATTCCGCCGGGATATGGAGGATTGCGAACGTGGTCGGCAGTTGATCGTCGCCAATTATTATTCGGAGACGGTTATCGGCTCGGGCGATTTCGGTCATTTCTCGCCGGTCGCCGCCCATGACGCGAAGCGGGGCCGGGCATTGATCATGGATGTCTGGCGGTTCGAGTATGAACCCTACTGGGTTCCGATCGAAAAATTGTTGGCGGGAATGATGACGGCCAGCAGCGTTTCCGGCGAACCCCGCGGCTATCTGAGCATCATACTCCCGGCATAAAAGACGGCTCGCGAGCCGCCGGGGCGACTCGCGAGCGTCAGCAAGCGATTGTCAAATCTATGTCGGCCGCGAACGGTTAGCCGTTGTTCGCCTTGAAATCGGCGATCTTCTCCTCGAGTTCCTTCTGCTCCTCGCAGCCATTGCAGGCCTTGGTCAGGACGGCGAGACGCTCTTCCGCCTTCGGCAAGTCCTTCATCTCCAGATACAGCTCGCCCATGTATTCGTTGGCGCCGATGTGATTGGGCTTCAGCTTCAATGCAGTCTGATAATGCTCCAGCGCGTCATCATACTCGCCCAGTTTCCGGTGGCTGTATCCCAGGAGATTCCAGGCATCGGCGTTCTTCGGATTATCATCGACGATGTCCTCGAGAATATCGATGGCATCCTCGTAGTCGCCGGCCTTCACCTCCGCGCTGGCCTTCTTGTACATTTCGGCGGGCGATTTCGCTGACGAGGTGCCGCCCGACGAAGAGCTTCCGCCGGACGAAGAACTGCCGCCGCCGGTGTTGGCGGCCCAGGCGAATCCGGCCGGAATCGCCAGCGCGAACGCGACAGCGAACGAAATCAGAATCCGCTGAGTGACCATTGTGATATCCTCCGATTGTTCCAATGCCGCCCGATCATGCCGACACTGACCCATTAACATAATTGGACGAAGTTTATTCCCCCATGCCCTGTGACGGCGATCACAAAACTGTGGGGACGAGGAGCTCTCGCGCCGCTTCAAAGACCATTGAATCCCCGTGACATCCGGCTCGCGGCCATCGTCCAATGAGGGCATGACAGTGGATTTCGGCCGCACGGCCGCCGATTATGCCGCCTTTCGAAAGGCCTATCCCGATCGGCTGTATGACCGGCTGGCCGCAGCGGAGGTCGTGCCCCGGCGCGGCTGCGAGAACGCTCTGGATCTTGCCACGGGGACCGGCATGATCGCCCGGGCGCTGGCGCGGCGAGGCTGGCGGGTCACCGGCCTGGATATCGCCCCGGAGATGGCCAAGACCGCCGCGGCGCTGGCGCATGCCGAAGGGGTGGCGATCGACTTCCGCGTCGCACCGGCCGAGGACACGGGCTTTCCGCCGCGGAGCTTCGATCTGGTCACCGCCTTCTGCTGCTGGCATTGGTTCGACCGGACTCGCGCGGCGGCTGAGGCGCACCGGATACTGAAGACGGGCGGCTGGCTTGTCGTCGGCGCCATGGATTTTTTCTGGGAGCCCGGCAATGTGGTGGATGTCAGCGGCACTCTCATCAAGCGGCATAACCCGGCCTGGAAGACCGATCAGCTGGGATTCAGAATGGGGTGGGCGGAAGAGCTGCCGCCGGATAGATTTGCGATCCTGGACCGCCTCGACGAGCCCCTGCAGATTGCCTACACGCAGGATGGCTGGCGCGGCCGCATTCGCGCCAGCGCCGGGGTTTCCGCCAGCATGGCGCCGGAAATCATTCCGCTATTCGACCGCGAGCATGAGGGATTGTTGCGCGAGGCCTATGGCGACGCCGTGCTGGCGGTGCCCCATCGGCTCTATATGTTCATCGCCCGCGCGCTTTAAAAGGCGCATTCCGGCCACGGCAAAATCATATGACAGTCCCATGTCGCCCCGTTAGTCTCGCCGCCATGCTGAACCCTTGGACCAACCGTCTGGCACGAGCACTCGCGGCCGCCGGTCTTGCCGCGTTTCTGCTCATGCCGGCACCCGCCGCCGTTGCACAGACAGCGGAAAAGCCCGCAGCGCCGGAGGTCAGCAGCGCCGAAATCGAAAAGCTCGTGCAGTCGCTGCAGGACCCGGAGGCCCGGGCCAAGCTGATCGCCGAGCTCAAGGCCCTGAAGGCGGCACAGGACAAGGCCGAAGGCGTGACCGAGGAGCCGGGCCTGGGCGCCCTCATGCTGTCGACGCTGTCGGACAACATTCGCGAGGCGAGCGACGGGCTGACCACCGTCACCACCGCGCTGCTCAATCCGGCAAAGCTATTGGGCTGGTTCACCGAACAGATCCGCAATCCGAGCGTCCGCAATCTATGGATCGAATCCCTGTGGAAGATCGCCGCGATCCTGGCGGCGGCAATGGCGGCGGAGTGGGTCGTGGCGCTGCTGCTGACTCGGCCGCGGCGGTCGCTGGAGGTCCGTCAGCCGGGCCGATTCTGGTGGCGCCTGCCTTATGCGATCCTGCATTTGATCGTGGATCTGGTGCCGATCGCCGCGTTCATCGCCGTGGCCTACGGCGTCATGCCGGCGCTGGCGCCCAGCGACGATGCGCGGCTGGTTGCCCTTGCCATCATCAACGCCAACCTGCTGGCACGGCTGATCGTCGCCGTCGCCCGCGCCATTCTGGTGCCGCGCGCGCCCGGCCTGCGGCTGCTGCAGGTGAGCGACGAGACCGCCAACTATCTGCTGATCTGGGTGCGCCGCATCAGCGCCGTCGGCGTCTATGGCTATTTCATCGCCGAAGCGGGCGTCTTGCTCGGCTTGCCGCGGGCGTTGCACGTCTTCGTTCTGCGCCTGGTCGGTCTGACGGTCGCGGCGATGCTGGCCGTTTTCATCCTGCAGAACCGCGGGCCGGTCTCGGCCTGGCTCAAGGGCCGCAGCGAAGGCACCACCTGGGCGCGGCTGCGCCACCGCTTTGCCGATGTCTGGCATGTTCTGGCGATCGTGTATGTGCTGGCCGTTTATGGCGTCTGGGCGCTGGATATCGTCGGCGGATTCCGCTTCCTGTTCCGCGCTACCATCGTGACGCTGCTGGTGCTGTTTGTCGTTCGCCTAGTCACCTCCGGTATCAGCCGGCTGGTGCATCGCGGGTTTGCGCTGAGCAGCGACCTGAAGGCGCGGTTTCCCGGCCTCGAATACCGCGCCAACCGCTATCTGCCGCTGCTGCAGCGTATCCTGTTCGCGGTGATCTATATCTTCGCCGGGCTGTCACTGCTGGAAGTCTGGGGATTGGGCGCTTATGGCTGGCTCGCCAGCGATTTCGGCCAGCGTCTGACCCGCACCTTGATTACCATTGGATTCATTATGTTTGGCGCACTGCTGGCGACGGAGATCGTCAACGGCATCGTCGAGCGCTTCCTGCGCCAGCGCCAGCGCGACGCCGACGATCCGGGCCGCGGCGCGCGACTGCGCACCTTGCTGCCGCTGATCCGCAACGCCTTTCGCATCGTGCTCGTGGTCATGGTGACGCTGATCGTGCTGTCGGAGCTGGGCATCAATATCGCGCCCCTGCTGGCTGGCGCCGGCGTGGTCGGCCTCGCGGTCGGCTTCGGCGCGCAAACTCTGGTCAAGGATGTGATCACCGGCATCTTCATCCTGGCCGAAGATACCATGGCGGTCGGCGATGTCGTGGAAATCGACGGCCGCGCTGGCGTGGTCGAGGCAATGACAATCCGCAGCATCCGCCTGCGGGACGGCGCCGGCGCCCTCCACACCATCCCGTTCAGCGCCGTCACCACGGTCAAGAACATGACCAAGGATTACGCCAATGTCGTCCTCGATGTCGGTGTCGCTTACGACGCCGATGTGGAGAAGGTGAGCCAGGTGCTGCGGGCGATCGGCGATGACATGCGCAAGGATCCGAAGTTCGCCCGCGACATCCTTGAGCCGATGACGGTGGTGGGCATCACCAAGTTCCAGGAGAACGGCATGGTGATCCAGGCCCATATGAGAACGCGCCCGATGCGGCAATGGGACATCCGCAACGAGGTGCATCTGCGGCTGCGCAAGGCCTTCAAAGAGCAGGGCATCGAGTTCGCCGTGCCGCAGCGCCATATCACCCACCGCTGGGAAAACGCGCCGCCGGCCGAGACCTTGGCGCGCAAGAGTATCTCCGGGCTGGGATAGCGGCCGCACCATTGCCCTGGCGGCGCCGGCCCGCTAGACCTGCGGCGCCCTTGCCGGACAGGTCCGGCCATGCCAATTCGCCGAGCCCATGAACCCGAACGCCTCACCCGCCACGCCGCTATACTCGCCACCGGGTGCGCCGGTCGTGCGCCGGCTCGGCCGCGTGAATTGGCGCGGCTTACTGACGCTGTATCTCAAGGAGGTGCGCCGCTTCGCCAAGGTGGCGACCCAGACCGTCCTGGCGCCGCTGGTGACGACGCTGCTGTTTCTCGCCATCTTCGTGCTGGCGATCGGCCGCTCGGTGGACAGCATGGGCGGCGTCACTTTCATGGAGTTCCTGGCGCCGGGCCTGATCATGATGACGATGGTGCAGAACGCCTTCGCCAATACCTCCTCGTCGATTCTGATCGCCAAGATCCAGGGCAACATCGTCGATGTGCTGATGCCGCCTTTGAGTCCGGGCGAACTGACCGCGGGCTTTGCCCTGGGCGGCTTGACCCGCGGCCTGCTGGTCGGCTTCACCACCTGGGGCGCCATGACGCTGATCGTCCCGATCAACATGCATGCGCCGCTGTTCGTGCTGTTCCACGCGGCCGCCGCGTCGCTGCTGCTGTCGTTGCTGGGCATGCTCGGGGCGATCTGGGCGGAGAAGTTCGATCACCTGGCGGCGGTGACGAATTTCGTTATCACACCGCTCGCCTTCCTGTCCGGCACCTTCTATTCCATCGAGCGCTTGCCCGAGGCGTTGAAGATCGCCGCGCACCTTGATCCGTTCTTCTACATGATCGACGGATTCCGCTACGGCTTCATCGGCCATGCCGACGGCTCCCTCGGCGCCGGCATCGCGGTCATGATCGCCGCCAATGCCGGCCTGTGGCTGCTGATCCATCGGCTGTTCGCCCGCGGCTACCGGCTGAAGGCGTGATGACCGCAGCTGCACCCATCCCTGCGCCGCGGCGCTTTGGTCGCGTGAACTGGATCGGACTGGTGACGTTCGCCAGCCGTGACATGCGCCGTACGCTCAAGACCTATCGCTATTCGCTGCTGGGACCGTTGGTCTCGAACATGATGTTTCTCGCCGTCTTCCATCTCGCACTGGGCGACCGCGTCTGGGGCCTTGGCACAATCGGTTTCGGCCAGTTCCTGGTCGCCGGCCTGGTCGTGTTCGCCATTTGCGAACGGGCCTTCGAGACGGCGGCGGTGTCGATCCTGTACGACAAGATGGAGGGGATGATCTGGGACACGCTGATGGCGCCGCTGTCGCCGCTGGAGCGCACCATCGGCTACACCATCGGCGCCGCCTCCGTCGGTCTGCTCACGGGTACGATCGTTCTGGCGGCGAGTCTGTTGTTCGTGCGGCTGCCCGCGCCCGACATTCCGTTGCTGCTGTTCTTCGCCGCGACCGGTGCGGTGGTGCTCGCGCTCGGCGGCATCATCGCCGGCACCTGGGCGGAGCGCTGGGACCATCAATCGGCGATCAGCACGTTCCTCCTGCTGCCGCTGTCGTTCCTGTCCGGCTGCTACTATCCGATCGGCGGCCTGCCGGAGCTCGGCCGTCAACTCATTCAACTCAATCCGGTCTTTTACATCGTCGATGGCGTCCGTGCCGGCCTGACCGGCTTTCACGAAGGCTCGCTGCAGATCGGCGCGGCTGTGCTGCCGTCGATGGCAGTGGTGCTGTTCGTGCTGGTCCATCGGCTGATCCGCACCGGCTATAAGGTGAAGCCGTGACGGCGGAAATCGATCGTCTCGATCCGGAAGCCGGCCGGCTGCTGTTCGCGCGGGAATGCCGTTTCGTCGCCGGCGCCACGAATGAGGAGATCCTGCCCCCGACGACACTGCCCGAGGTGGCATTCGCCGGCCGGTCCAATGTCGGCAAGTCCAGCCTGGTGAATGCGCTGACCGGGCGAAATACCCTGGCGCGGGTGTCGCATACGCCGGGCCGCACGCAGCAGATCAACTTCTTCGATCTCGGCGAGCGGCTGATGCTGGTGGATCTGCCGGGCTTCGGCTTTGCCAAGGTGTCCAAAACCCAAGTGCGCAGCTGGACCGACCTGATCTTCCGCTATTTGCGGGGTCGGCCCACCCTGCGGCGGGTCTGCCTGCTGGCCGACGCGCGCCATGGCCTGAAAGAGGTCGACCGCGAGTTCATGGAGCAATTGGACGAAGCCGCCGTGTCCTATCAATTGGTGCTGACCAAAACCGACAAGCTCAAGCCGCCGGAGCTCGCAGCCCGGCGGGCCGACATCGCGCGCGAGATCGCCGGCCATGTGGGTGCCCATCCCGAAATTGTCGCCACCAGCGCCCACGCCGGCCTTGGAATCCCGGAGCTTCGTGCCCATCTGGCAGCGCTGGCGGAGCCCGCGCCGATCCAGTAGATTGCCGCGCTCTTTCCCGCCACGGACACTCCCATGAGCAGCGAGATCAACTACACCGAAACGAAACACTGGCTGCGCACGGCGCGCACGATCTCCGAAGCCTTGCCCTATATGCGCCGCTACAACGGCAAGAGCTTCGTCATCAAGTATGGCGGCCACGCCATGGTGGACAAGGAGCTGGCCGACGTCTTCGCGCGCGACATCGTGCTGATGAAGCAGGTGGGCATCAATCCGATCGTCGTCCATGGCGGCGGGCCGCAGATCAACGACATGCTGAAGCGGCTCAACATCAAGAGCGAATTCATCGACGGCTTGCGCATCACCGATACAGCAACGATGGAAGTTGTAGAGATGGTGCTGGCCGGTAGCATCAACAAGCATATCGTCGGCGCGATCCAGGCGGCCGGCGGCTCGGCGGTCGGCCTGTCGGGCCGCGATGCCGGCCTGTTGCTGGCCAAGAAGCAGCTGATGCAGAAGGACGGCAAGGCCGTCGATCTCGGCTTCGTCGGCGATCCCGAAACAGTCAATCCGCAAGTCCTGAAGACTGCGGCGGCCGGCGGACTGGTTCCGGTCATCGCGCCGGTCGGCTATGGCGAGGATGGCAAGACCTACAACATCAATGCCGATACCGCGGCCGGCGCGATCGCCGCCGCCGTCGGCGCGTCGCGGCTGCTGCTGCTCACCGATGTGGCGGGCGTGCTCGACAAATCGGGCAAGCTGATCGAGAACCTGACGGTGACGGAGACCCGCGCCCTGATGTCCGACGGCACCATCAGCGGCGGCATGATCCCGAAACTGGAAACCTGCATCGAAGCGGTGGAACAAGGCGTCGACGCCGCGGTTATTCTTGACGGCCGCGTGCCACATTCCCTGCTGCTGGAAATCTTTACGCCCCACGGCGTGGGAACGCTGGTCAGCCGTGCGTAACCGCGCAGACCGCGGCCTTAAGACCGGCTTAACCAACGTAGCGCCATAATCGCGCCCCTTTTCCCGCTCAAAGCTATCGCTATGCCAGCTGCACCCACCGGCCCCAACGGCACCGTCCCTCCGCTCAAGAACGGGCGCGGCACCAATGGGTTCGCCCATCTGGAAAACTGGATCTTCGATCTCGACAACACGCTCTACCCGGCCGCCTGCAACCTGTTCGCCCAGGTGGATGTGAAGATCGGCGAGTTCGTTGCCGACCTGCTGAAGATCGGCATCGAAGAAGCGGTCCATATCCAGAAGGAATATTTCCGCACCTACGGCACTAGCCTGCGCGGCCTGATGCTGCACCACAAGGTCGATCCCGACGCGTTCCTCGATTTCGTGCATGAGATCGATGTGACGCTGATACCGCCCTGTCCGGCGCTCGACGCGGCGCTGGCGCGGCTGCCGGGACGCAAGATCATCTTCACCAACGGCTCCCACAGGCATGCGGAGAACGTGATCAACCGCCTGGGCATCAGCAAGCAGTTCGAGGCGATCTTCGACATCAAGGCCGCCGACTTCGTGCCCAAGCCCGATCCTTTCACGTACGAGATCATGGTGCGGCGCCATTGGATCGAGCCGAAGCGCTCCATCATGGTGGAGGACCTGCCGAAGAACTTGCTGCCGGCGCACCAGATGGGCATGACCACCGTGCTGGTGCGCACGGCGGAGGAATGGGCCCAGGCCGGCGCCGACGGCGATCATGTGCACCACGTCACCGACGATCTCGTGACCTGGCTCGAGGCGGCGGGCAAGTAACGAGGCGATCACGCTCCTCTGCCGACGCAGGCGCTCACCGCCGCACATTGACAGCCGCCGCCCTGCCGCCCATGTTCGGGCCGATTTTCGACCGGTATCGGGGCGAGCGGGGACAGCGAAAAATCCATGGATAAGAATAACCTGCAGGCGGCCATCGACAGCGCCTGGGACAAGCGCGAGGGCATCAACACCGCTACCAAGGGCGAAACCCGCGACGCCGTGGAGGCGGCCCTGGAGGGTCTGGACCGCGGCGAGTTCCGCGTCGCCGAGAAGCGCGACGGCAAATGGCACACCCTTCAATGGCTGAAGAAGGCGGTGCTGCTGTCCTTCCGCCTGAAGGATTCCTATCCGGTCCCCGGCGGCGGCGATTTCGGCGATGAGGGCCGCGCCGCCTGGTACGACAAGGTGCCGTCGAAGTTTGCCGGCTGGAACGAGAACCGCTTCAAGGCTGCAGGCTTCCGCGCGGTGCCCGGCTGCATCGTGCGCCGCTCGGCCTTCGTCGCGCCGGGCGTGGTGCTGATGCCCTGCTTCGTCAATGTCGGCGCTCGGGTGGATAGCGGCACCATGATCGATACCTGGGCCACCGTCGGCTCCTGCGCCCAGATCGGCAAGAACTGCCATATCTCCGGCGGTGCGGGCATCGGCGGCGTGCTGGAGCCGCTGCAGGCCGGGCCGGTGGTGATCGAGGACAACTGCTTCATCGGCGCCCGCGCCGAAGTGGCCGAAGGCGTGGTGGTGGAGGAAGGCTCGGTGCTCTCCATGGGCGTCTATCTCGGCGCCTCCACCAAGATCGTCGACCGCGCCACCGGCGAGGTGCATTACGGCCGCGTGCCCGCCTATTCGGTGGTGGTGTCCGGCGCGATGCCCGGCAAGCCCTTGCCGGATGGCTCGCCCGGGCCGAGTCTCTATTGTGCCGTGATCGTCAAGCGTGTGGATGAGAAGACCCGTTCCAAGACTTCGATCAACGAACTGCTGCGGGATTGATGTGGCTGCCAACGAACCTCCGGTCGATCCGGTCGAGCTGACCCGCGCGCTGATCCGCTGTCCCAGCGTCACGCCGGCGGAGGGCGGCGCCATCGCGCTGCTGCAGTCGCGGCTGGAGGCGCTGGGCTTCACCTGCCACCGCACGACGTTCAGCGCTCCCGACACGCCCGATATCACGAACCTCTATGCCCGCATCGGCCGCGCCGAGGGGCCGAACTTCTGCTTCGCGGGGCACAGCGACGTGGTGCCCGTGGGCGAAGCGGCGCAATGGACCAGCGATCCCTTCGGCGGCGAGCTGCGCGACGGCATGGTGACGGGCCGCGGCGCCGCCGACATGAAGGGTGCCATCGCCTGTTTCGTTGCGGCGGCGGCGCGGTTCGCCGCGCGCCACCGGGACAAGATGCCCGGCGCCATCAGCCTGCTGATAACAGGCGATGAGGAAGGTCCGGCGATCAACGGCACCAAGCCGATGCTGAAGTGGCTCGCGGAGCGCGGCGAGAAACTGGACGCGTGCCTGGTGGGCGAGCCGACCAATCCGACAAAGCTGGGCGAGATGGTCAAGATCGGCCGCCGCGGCAGCCTGACCGGACGGCTCACCGTCCATGGCATCCAGGGTCACAGTGCCTATCCGCATTTGGCGGACAATCCGATCCATCATCTGCTGGCCATGCTGGCGCGCATCACCGCGCAGCCGCTGGATGAGGGCACGGCGCATTTCCAGCCCTCGACCCTACAGGTCACTTCGGTCGATGTGGGCAACAAGGCAACCAACGTGATCCCCGCCGAGGCACGCGCCGTGTTCAACATCCGCTTCAACGACAAGCACACCGGCAAGAGCCTGGAGCAATGGCTGCGCAGCCACTTCGCCGCGGCCGGCGGCCGCTTCGATCTGAATGTACAGGTCAGCGGCGAAGCCTTCCTGACGCCGCCGGGGCCACTGTCGCAGATCGTCGCGCGAGCGGTGCAAAAGGTCACGGGCATCGAGCCCGAACTCAGCACCACCGGCGGCACCTCCGACGCCCGCTTCATCAAGGATTACTGCCCGATCGCCGAGTTCGGTCTGACCGGCCAGACCATGCACAAGGTGGATGAGCGCGTGCCCGTCGGCGACCTGTTGGCGCTGACCGACATCTATGAGGCCGTGCTCGACGGCTACTTCGCCGCGCCGCGCTGATGCTGTTGCTCGTCGATCTGCTCCAGGCGCTGCGGGGATTGAGCCGCCTGTTCCGGTTCGACGCCGGCTATCGCGACTACTTCGACAAGACGATCCAAGGCACCTGGCGCTCCTTCTTCGCGATGATGCTGGTGGCGCCGGTAGTGGCACTGACGCTGCCCGACGACATCTCGAAGATCTATCCGAACGCGACCTCATTCGAGTATCTCGCTGTAGTCGTCCTGATCTACATCATTTCCTGGACACTGTATCCGCAGATCGCCCACGAGATATGCCGTAGACTTGGCAAGCAGGAAGCCTTCCCGGCGTATCTCACGATCTACAACTGGTTTCAGTTGATACATATCCCGTTCGGCATCCTGCTGTACGGTATCCTGCAAGTCCCATCGAACGAGGTTCTCGTCCTGTTTCGGATTGTCGAGTATGTCTGCTATTTCTCGTATCTGTTCTTCCTATCGCGCAAATCTCTTCAGCTTGGAGCCCTGCCCGCGAGCGCCTTCGTCGTCGCCGACTTTCTGATGAGCGAAGGCTTAGTCTTTGTCTCGTTGCTCATTCTCGCCCACTGAGATCACTCGTGCACACTGTTGCCGATTCGGCTCCGATCCCTCGACCAATAGATGAACAGCGGCTTTGCGCGCAGAAGCTCGATCGGCACGAAGCCGTCCATCCGGCTGTCGCGGGAGTTATCACGATTGTCTCCCAACAGGAAGACGTTGTCGGGCGGCACAACGAATTCCTCGGTACTGTCGAACGCCGTATCGTCGCCTAGCTCGGCGATCACATAGCGCGGCCCGCCGGGAAGCTGCTCCCAGTAGAAATGGGGAATGCCGCCGTCGCCGGCATAGTTGAGTGCCGTCACGTCGTCGCTGCTGAGTTCCGTCCGCTCGACCAGCGCGCCGTTGATGTAGAGTCGTCCCTCCCTGTACTGCACGCGATCCCCGGGCAGGCCGATGATGCGCTTGATGAACATTACGCCGGGATCGCGCGCGCTCGCATGCACCGCCAGGTCGCCACGGGCGGGCGGGCGACTCTTGAACCAATTGCCCGAGGCGATGAGCCGGTCGCCGACTCGCAGGGTCGGTGACATTGAATTGCTGGGGATTGAGAACGCGGGAAGCGGCTTGAGCCGATCGGTGTCGACAACAAACTGTGGGCCGAGGAACAAGACAGCGAGCGCGGTGTATACATACCAGCGTTGATATTGCTTCAGCGCCGTGGTTCCGGCGCGTCTGGCGGACAGAAACGCGTCGACGATCACCCAGATCTGCCAGGCTACCGCCAGCGCCACTAGACCCATCATCAGCCAGAAGCCGGCCGGCAACAACAGCATCCGGTCGATCGGCAGCAGTCCCCAATGGACGACGAGATATAGGAAAAGCGCGATCGCCATCCACAGGACCGCCGCGCGCCCTTTGCCGGCATAGAGCTGACCCAATCCCGGCAGCAGCAGCGACAGGAGCGCTGCCACGATCGGACGCCGCTTTCTTGTTGCCGTTGTCATGATCCGTTCCAGTACCTCCGTCAGCTCTGTGTGAATCGCCCCGGCAGATTGAACATCACACCGGACCGCAGCACATATTTGCGGCCCTTTGTTACCGGCTTGCCCTCATGCAGCAGCTCGTGATTGAACACCAGCGCACATCCGGGAGGGTGTGGACGCCGGCCATGATCGGTTGAACCATCAGTACCAGACCTCGGTGAGATATAGCCCTTCCGGCGGCGCTGTCGGGCCGCCGGCGGCGCGGTTGCGGGCGGCGAGGGCAGCGGCCACATCCGCCTTGGTCCACTTCGCCTCGCCCACCAGCTTCAGCGTGCCCACCATGTTGCGGACCTGGTGATGAAGAAATGATTGAGCCCGCGCGTCGACGAAGATGTCTTCGCCCTCGCGGCGCACCTCCAGCAGGTCCAACGTCTTCACCGGCGATTTTGCCTGGCACAGGGTGGCGCGGAAGCTGGTGAAGTCATGATGGCCCACCAGAACCTGCGCTGCTTCCTGCATGGATGCCGCATCCAGTTCGCCCCAGAGCAGCCAAGCGCGACCGCGGTCGAGCGCCAGCGGCGGCCGGCGGTTGACGATGCGATAGCGGTAGAGCCGCGCCTTGGCGGAGAAGCGCGCGTGGAAATCGGCTGTCACCGCTTCGGCCTTCAGCACGGCGATGGGCGCCGGCTTCAGATGGAAGTTCAGCGCATCCCGCACCGTGTCGGCCGTGGTTTCCTTGGCCAGATCGAAATGCGCCACCTGCCCGAGGGCATGCACGCCCGCATCGGTGCGGCCGGCGGCGAAGCTGGTGACGGTCTCGCCGCAGAACGCCGCGACGGCTTTTTCCAGCGCCTCCTGTACCGAAGGCCCGTTGTCCTGGCGCTGCCATCCGACGAAGGGGCCGCCGTCATATTCGAGGGTCAGCTTGTAGCGGGTCATGGCGCCACAGTTTCCGGCACCGTCAGCCGCGCGCCCTTGGGCAGGGAAAAGCCGCGCAGGAAATCCGCCGCGGCCATCGGCGCGCGGCCTGCGCGCTGCAGCTGCAACGGCTGCAACGCGCCCTGGCCGCAGGCGATGGTGAAATGTTCGTCGAGAATTGTTCCGGGTTTGCCGCTGCCGTCGTCGACGGCCCGCGCCGCCAGCAGCTTGATCCGCTCGCCCTTCGCCGCGAACCAGGCGCCGGGCGCGGGGCTGAGCGCTCGCACCTGGCGCGTCAAGTCATCGGCGCTTTTCCGCCAGTCGATGATTTCGTCGGCGCGAGTCAGCTTGGCCGCATAGATCGCGCCCTCGGCAGGTTGTGGCGTTGCAGTCAGCTTACCGGCGATCAGACCGTCGAGCGCTACGACAATCAGGCGCGCCCCCAGTGCCGCCAGACGGTCATGGAGCGTGCCCGCCGTGTCTTCATCGGCGACGGCTATGCGCTCGCTCAGCAGCATCGGCCCGGTATCGAGCCCTTCATCCATCTGCATGATGGTGACGCCGGTTTCCGTGTCGCCGGCCATGATCGCGCGCTGGATCGGCGCGGCACCCCGCCAGCGCGGCAGCAGGGAGGCGTGGATGTTGAGGCAGCCCAGCCGCGGCGCGGTCAGGACCGGCTTCGGCAGGATCAGGCCATAGGCGACCACCACGGCGGCATCGAGATTGAGTGCGGCGAAGGCCGCCTGCTCTTCCGCCGCCTTCAGCGACTGCGGCGTGCGGACCTCGAAGCCGTGGCGTTCCGCCGCCTGCTGCACCGGCGACGGCCGCGGCCTGTGGCCCCGCCCGGCCTGGCGCGGCGGCTGGGTATAGACTGCCGCAAACCCGTGGCCGGCAGCCACGAGCGCATCCAGGCAAGGCACGGCGAAATCAGGCGTGCCCATGAAGGCGAGGCGAAGACGGGTCATTTCGGTTCCCCGATCGATCGGCGGCGGTGAATAGACCGCAGGCCGCCCTTCCCCTCAAGGGCAGCCGGGCCGCGGGGCCTAGGTTGATTTCCGCGGCGCATGTCGCTAGCCGCTTGATGGCGCGGCGGAATCTTCCGCGAGTTCGAAATCCTGCAGGAACAACCCATCGCCCGCTCTCCAAATTGTTTTGCCTGCGAAAGCGGCGACCCAGCGTCGCAGAGTGCGCCCGGTTGTTCTTGCATAATTGACCTTGACTTCTAACGTAATATACGTACAATATACTGTTGTTTACGTATTCCGTCAAGGACCCATGACCGCGACCACTGCAACAGCGACAGAAGCGATCGCCGGGGGCGCCGAGCCCGCCGAGCTCAGTCGCAGCGAGCGTCTGAGCCGCGACGTGCTCCATGCCCTGATGATCGACTCCCAGCCCTGGAAGGAGATCCAGGCTAACCGGAGCGAGGTGGTGCGCGCCACGTTCAGGGAACTCGATCCAGTCGATGAGTTCGAGGGCATGCTGGCGGCGCAGATGGCGATCGCCCACAGCATTTTTCTCGGCGCCAGCTGGCTTTCGCTGGACCGCGAGCGCCCCGACCGCGACCGCGCCTTCTATCTTCGCCAGGCAACACGGCTGATGACGCTCTATCGCCAGCATTTCAGCGCGCTGCGGCAATGCCGGCGGGAGCGGGGCCGGAAACGGCGGAAGCCGCCGGCGCGGGACTTGATAGGCCGACAATCGGCTCTTCAGGAAAAGACGGAATGCGCTCGTGGCGAGGCGCGTGAAGAAGCGCCGCCGACCCACGGGAATGCAGACCGTGTTGCGCATCCGACAGCAGTGTGCGCCAAAGCGCCAACAAATGAGTTCGGTGTGCCGGAGCGCTGGCCGATCCATCTACAGATGCCGGAGCTATCCATCGCAGAAACCGGTCCGTCGAAATCGCCGACGGCGCAAAGCCGCCGACGCCGGATGTTGGAATCGACCGGCCTGCAACTGGCCCAAGGGCCGTAATGGCGACTTTTGTGCATGCGATGGACAATGGCCAGGCCGCGTACATCGCCGCTTGCTGTCGCCGACTTACGCTCAGTGACTTGCAGGGTGGCTTGCGTGATAAGCAAATCGCGGATCGATTGTATTCGACTGTTATCTGATATAGCCTCCGAAATTCGGGTCGGGGGCGAAGCGTAGCTGCAACGGAATTGCGGAGGCAGGGCCGATGTGGTGCAACACACAGGTCACCTACAGCCCCAGCCCGGACAATGCCCGCAGCGAATCCGAGCTGGAGACGAATCCGCTCAATTCGCTCAACGTGGTGGGCGCCTCCAAGCGGTTCATCCATCCCAGCACTTACGAATTTACGCTCGCCGCCTATGCGAGCTTCGATGGCGGCGAGTCGTGGACCGAAGCGCCGCCGCTGGCTCTATTGGACGACCCCGATCCCAACAAGAGATGGACCGGCATCTCCGATCCGGTGCTTGCCTGGGACAATGCCGGCAATTGCTATCTGGTGGCGCTGCCGTTTCCGCGAGAGGCCAGTCCGTTCACGACGCTGGGGATCGCCGTCTATCGGTCCAGCGACGGCGGCCTGACCTGGAGCGCGCCGAACTTCATTCACCCCAACACGACGGGAGTCGATGACAAGCAGTGGGCGGCCAGCGATCGGAACCGGCGCAGCCGGCATTATGGGAATGTCTACATTGCCTGGGATAACGGCAGCAGCCTGGCATTCGCCCGGACCACTGACCATGGAGCGACGTGGCGGGGCTTTGGCACGCAACCGGTAGGCACGTCGCTTGCCTTCGATTCATTTTCACCCTCGATCGCCGTCACCGACGATGGATCGGTCTACATCTTCTGGATCGCCTTCAACACCATCAAGTTCGTCAAATCGACCAATGGCGGCGACTCGTTCTCGAGCCCGGCCGTCGTCGCGTCCGGGCTGACCACCCTCTCGACCATTCCCCATGGCGGCAGCTTCCCGAAATTTCCCGGCGGCCGCTTCCGGGTTCTCACGCTGCCCACCGCCTGCGCCGGATCGGTGCAACGGGTCCTGGTCGCCTGGGCCGATTTCCGGGACGGGATTTCGCGCATCTACTATCGCCGTACGACCGACGGCGGCGCGACGTGGCTGGGACCGGCCTCCGGCCAGGCGCTCTTCGTGGGGTCCGCCAGCAATCAGCAGGATTTCCATCCGCAACTCGCCAGCATGCCGTCCGGCGACATCGCCTGCACTTTCTATCAGTTCGGGCCGAAATGGGCGGGCGGGCCGCCCTGGATCAATGTGATCATCGCGATCTCCCACAACGGCGGCGCGACCTTCCCGGTCCGGGAACTGGTCTCGAACGTGCCCTGGGATCCGGAGGTCGACGCGCCACTGTCCCATGGCGATCCCAGCACCACCTTCATCGGCGACTATTTCGGCCTCGCCGGCAGCGACCGCGGATTCCTGCCGTTCTGGACCGACACGCGAACCGGAATCCAGGAGATCTTCTGCGGGCGCCGGATGATCCTTGGTCCCTGGGTGGGCACGCAATTCCGCGGCAATATCGGCGCCCACCAGACGAAGCGCTGGTTTACTTTCAACTGGCCGGCATGCTGGCATGTGGCGTGGACGGTCGTGCCCACAAGTCCGCGACTCGGCGCGCCGCAGATCCGCTGGCGGGTGCAGGTCGAGCGCGCGTCATCAGGCTATATCACCTATTGGATTTCGATCACGAACCTGACGGGCGTCGCTGTCGATATCGAAGCCCGCTACACCATTTTCGCGCGCGATTAGGGAGGACGGTCATGGTGGTCGGCACTCAGTTCACCGGTTCGGTCGCGGCCAGCAGTTCGAAACGCTGGTTCACGTTCAACTGGCCGGCCGCTTGGAACGTCATATGGACCGTGGTCTCCACGAGCCCGGTGGTGGGCGCGCCGCAGGTGGAATGGGACGTGGCCGTCGAGCGCGCGACGAGCACCCACATCACCTATTGGATTACCATCCGCAACGTGACGTCGCGGCCGGTCAATATCGAAGCCCGTTTTGCCATCACCAACATCTAGGGAGCAGATCGATGGCCAAAAAAATCACTTCACGCGCCAAGAAGAAAACGCCGGCCGCCCAGGTCGTCGCCGAGCAGGGCATTGCGGTGATCGATGCGGGACCGGCGCCGATCGATTTCATCAGACGGGCGCAGGCGCTGTCGGCCGAGGTGATCGACGCGGGACCGACGCGAGTCCCGGCGCCGCCCCCGAAGCGCCCGCCGGACCTCCCGCTCAATCCGTTGCGCGCCGGCGCGGCGATCGCGCGCGGCGCGATCCGGCAGGAAGCGGTTGCGCAGTTCGGCGGCCTCGCGGATTCCGACGGCGACGGCGGCGGCGCGCCGAAATCGCCTGGGAGCAAGAGAAAGCCATCGCGCCCCCGAGCCGCGAAGGCCCGGCCGCCACGGAGCAAGAAGGGCAAGCGATAGAGCGGCGCGTTGCGCGATAGTTTCTACACGATCGCGCTCTGCAACCTTGGGTCCTCGCGTTCGCGAGGATGACTATCTTGTTTCTGTATAGCGCGCAGCGGTGCGCGCGAGAGCGCCGCTACAGCGCGTGTTCGCGGTCGCGTTCGAAGTGGCCGGTTTTTTTCGCCTTCAGCAGCTTGCGCAGGATCATGTTGCGCTTGAGCGCGGAGATGTGGTCGACGAAGAGGATGCCGTCGAGATGATCCATCTCATGCTGAATGCAGACCGCGAGTACGCCGTCGGCTTCCAGTTCGCGGATTTCGTTCTGCTCGTCCAGATAGCGCACGCGGATGGCGGCCGGGCGGGTGACGTCGGCGTAATGCTCCGGCAGGGAGAGGCAGCCTTCGCTATAGACGATGTCGTCGTCGGAGACCCAGACCAGTTCCGGATTGGCCATCCGATGGGGCTCGGGCGGCTTTCCCTCCTTGGCCACGTCGACGACGATCACCCGCTTCAGCACGCCGACCTGGGGTGCGGCGAGGCCGATGCCCGGTGCCGCGTACATGGTGTCCAGCATGTCATCCATCAGCTTGCGGATACCCGCATCGACGGTGGCGACCGGCTTTGCCTTTTCCTTCAGCCGCGGATCGGGTGCGATGATGATGTCCAATTGAGCCATAGGCGGTTGATATCCTTCCGGCTTTAGGTATGGCGCGGGTCCGCCGGCGTCAACGCCCGGAAATGCGGCGGGGGCCCCTGTTTCTTGCAGGGCCGAATCGCTTTACGAATCGGGCCCGGAAACCGGAGCCTGCCATGTTCGATATCCGCCTGCTGTCCGATCCCCAGATCATCGCCGCGCTGGCGGTCACCGCCGCATTGCTGGTCGTTGCGCTGGTGCTGGTCCTGCGCCGGCCGCGGACGGATCAACTGACCGCGGCGATGGCGGAGCTTCAGGGGCGCCTGGCCCAGATGGCGGGCACCCAGGCCGCCGGCCAGGCCTCGCTTTCCGAGCGGCTGCAGACCCAGGAGCGGGCGCTGATCAAGGGCATCGAGGAGCGCCTGACGGCGCTAGGCCAGCGGGTCGGCGACAAGCTGCAGCTGCAGACCACCGAGGCGACCAAGTCGCTGACCGATCTCAGGGAGCGGCTGGCGGTGATCGACGCGGCGCAGAAGAACATCACGGAGTTGTCGTCCCAGGTGGTGGGGCTGCAGGACATCCTGGCCAACAAGCAGGCCCGCGGCGCGTTCGGCGAGATCCAGATGCAGGATCTGGTGCAGGGGGTGCTGCCGCCCTCGGCCTACGCTTTCCAGGCCACGATGGATGGCGGCCAGCGGGTGGATTGTCTGCTGCTGCTGCCCAATCCGCCGGGTCCGATCGCCCTGGATGCGAAGTTCCCGCTGGAAAGCTACCGGGCGCTGCGGGAAGCCAAGGACGATGCCACTGTCACCCAAGCGCGGCGCCGGTTCGCGACCGCGATCCGGACCCATGTGCTGGCCATTTCGGAGAAGTATATCCGGCCGGGCGAGACCGCCGACTCTGCCCTGATGTTCCTGCCGAGCGAGGCGGTCTATGCGGAGCTCCATGCCAGCTTCCCCAATCTGGTGGAGGAGTCCTTCCGCCGGCGGGTCTGGATCGTCTCGCCGACCACGCTGATGGCGACGCTGACCACCGTGCGGGCGGTACTGAAGGACGTGCGGTTGCGGGAGCAAGCCCATCTGATCCGCCGGGAGATGCATGCCCTGGCTGACGATATCCAACGGCTGGACGATCGGGTGGGTAAGCTGCAGAAGCATTTCGAGCAGGCGACGGACGATGTGCGGCAGGTGCGCATCTCCACCGAGAAGATCGGCAAGCGGGCGGAGCGGATGGAGGAGCTGCAGCTGGGCGAGCCAGCCGCCGATGCCGCCAAAGTGGCCTACGAGGCAGATCAGGCCCCAGAACAGCGGCGGGTCATTCAATGAGAGTGTTTGGAGCGCTGCAAACCAGAATTAACCATAAATAAGTGAAATCGGCGAGAATTACGATAATTAACTTGCATAAAGTTAAATTGAATCGCGCGATCTTGTGGCCGCAGAGTCCGGGGCCATTTGAACGGCTGTGGGCGATGGCCGCTGAAGGCAAGCTCTTTGCAGCGAAGTCTTATAGATTTTCAGGATAAAAATCGGCGTGCAGATGGATGGGCCGGCTTAGCCCATCCTCATATCGGGGGATTGCATCATGGACGTTGTTCTCGGCGTGTTTGTGTTCATTGCCGTCGTCGGCGTGGTCTGGGTCGTCATGGGCGTCAAGACGGTGCCCCAGGGCCGCGAATGGACGGTCGAGCGGTTCGGCCGCTACACCAAGACACTGCCGCCCGGATTGCATTTCATCATGCCGATCTTCGATCGCGTCGGCGCCAAGCTGAACATGATGGAGCAGGTGCTGGACGTGCCGACGCAGGAGGTCATCACCAAGGACAATGCCATGGTGAGCGTCGACGGCGTGGTGTTCTACCAGGTGCTGGACGCCGCCAAGTCGGCTTACGAGGTCAATGACCTGGAGCTGGCGATCCTCAACCTCACCATGACCAATATCCGTACCGTCATGGGCTCGATGGACCTGGATGAGCTGCTGTCGCAGCGCGACAAGATCAACGCCAAATTGCTGCATGTCGTGGATGAGGCCACCCACCCCTGGGGCGTCAAGGTCACGCGCATCGAGATCAAGGACATCGCGCCGCCGAAGGACCTGGTGGATTCGATGGCCCGCCAGATGAAGGCGGAACGAGACAAGCGCGCCAACATCCTGGATGCCGAAGGCTATCGCCAGGCGGCCATCCTGAAGGCCGAAGGCGAGAAGCAGTCGGCCATCCTGGAAGCCGAAGGCCGCCGCGAGGCGGCGTTCCGCGACGCCGAGGCCCGTGAGCGCTTCGCCGAGGCCGAGGCCAAGGCGACGACCATGGTTTCCGAGGCCATCGCCAAGGGCAATGTGCAGGCGGTCAACTACTTCGTCGCGCAGAAATATGTCGATGCGCTCAAGGACATCGCTTCGGCGCCGAACCAGAAGCTGATTTTCATGCCGCTCGAGGCATCCGGCGTGATCGGCGCCATCGGCGGCATCGCCGAGCTGGCCAAGCAGGCGATGAATCCGGGCGGCGGCGCGAAGTCGTAACAACGGAGCGAGGAGCGAGTAGATGAGCGCGTATTTCGCGACCCTGCTGTTCTGGCACTGGTGGATACTGGCGCTGGCGCTGATCATCATCGAGATGGTGGCGCCCGGCTTCTTCCTGATGTGGATCGGCGGTGCGGCAGCCATCACCGGCCTGGTCACGCTGATCATTCCGGCGCTGCCTTGGGAAGCGCAGTTCCTGATCTTCGGCGTGTTGGCGATCGCGTCGGTTGTCGGCGCGCGGTTCTACATCCGCCGCCATCCCATCGAGACTGCCGACGCCACGCTGAATAGGCGCGGCGCACAATATGTCGGCCGGGTGTTCAGCCTGGAAGAGGCCATCGTCAACGGCATCGGCAAAGTGCGCGTCGGCGATTCCGTCTGGCGCGCCCTGGGGCCGGACCTGCCAGCCGGCGACCGGGTGAAGGTCACCGGCGTCGACGGCGCGGCGCTGAAGGTGGAGAAGGCGTAGCGCTGCCGAGAGCAGTGCACACCGGTCGCGACACCCTGCATTGTCATCCCCGCGGAAGCGGGGATGACAATTTTTTGTTGTGTTCTCCGTAGCGTTTCGTTCGCGCGCTAGAACTTCACCCGCACCTTGTACTTGAGCGTGCTGGCACCCTCCGCGGGCACCTCGACGTTCCATGATGCTTGAAACACGTCGATCTTTTCGTGCGGGTGGCTCTCGCTCAGGATCTCCCACATGCCCGGGATGTTCTCGTCGACACGGACGGTGACGGCTTCCTTCTTGGCGTTCTTGATCTCGATCTCGAAGGCGGCCTCGAACACGCGGTCGCTGAGCTGTTCGAAACCGGTCTGCTTCGGCTGCGCCGTGACGTCGAAGGCCTGGCCGAGCGCCAGCTTCACCGTTTCGCCCTTCGGCGTATGGGCGACACGGTCCTCGCCGACGAAGATCGCCTGGCCGGCGCTGTCGTTCTTGTAGACGCGGACGATGCCCATGGGCAGCGGCATGCCCAGCTTGTCCTGCTCCTTGTTGTCGAACATCAGCCGCACCGTGGCATTGACCCGCGGCTGCTCCGCCATCGGATAGTTGTAGGCCTGGCTGATATTGACGAAGCGCAGTTCCTTGCGCACGGGAACGCCGCTGCCGGACAGCAGCGCCACCTGCTTGGTCTGATTGTCGAGGATGGTGGTCGGACGCTGCAGCGTATAGAGGTGATACTCGAAGAGGGCCTCTTCGGCCATGGGTGGCGCTGCGCCAACGGCATCGGCCGCCATCGTCTCCATCCGCTTTTCCATCATCGGCTGCACCTGGTTCACCTCGCCGGCGACGAGTTGCAGCTTGGCGTCGCGATAGAACGTGCCGCTGGTGTTGGTCAGGGTCACCCAGCCGCTGAGATCGATGGTCTTTTCATCGGCGGCGAGTTCCGCCACATAATCCGCTTTCCAGCCCAGGCCGCCGGTGAGATAGCTGAGCTCGACTTGGCGTTCCGCCGCGTCCGGGCTTTCCAGCGTCAGCACCAGAGTCGGCCGCGCCCGCAGCTCCGGCGGGATGCGGTCGAACACGACGCGACCGGGATAGGCGGTCTCGATACGGTCGCCGATCCTGAGAACCAGGCCGCCGGCGACGCTGAGCACCCGCGCTTCCTCCACGGTCTCGGCACCGGTGGCGGGATTGGTCTTGATCACCTTGACCAGTTCGCCCACCGACTTCTCGAGCAGCTTTTCCTGGGTCAGCAGGTCGAATTCGAAGTTCTGCTCCAGCAGCGTCAGCGTCGCGCCGTCGGCATTGAGCAATGCCGTCTCCGGCCGCATCTGGGCGCTGACATCGACGAAGGCGACGGCGTTCAGCCCTTGCGCGAGCGCCGCCTTCCGGCGGTCCTTCACCAATGCGAGATTCTCGTTATAGATCGTCACGGCGACGGCCGTCTGGTCATTGTAGGTCAGCCGTACTTCCTGGGCGAATGCCGGGCGGGCGATCAAACCAAGTCCCGCCGACGTAACTCCGAGGGCGGCCAGCATCAGGCCGGAGCTGCGGAGCGCGTGGCGGCGGGAGAGCATTGAATTCATGGGGTCACCTTAATGTGTGTCTGGAATTTTCGCCGATCGCGGTCGCCCGCAAGCAGCCGCATGCCGGACATGATCGACGGCGAATTCGGCGGAAATTGGGCGGCTCGGAAGCGCTTTGAAGACCGGGTGCGCCGACCTATCGCTTCCTGGGCTGCGAGCGGCCCCGAACGCGCCAGACCTTGCAGATTTCCTGCCGGCATCCGCAGCGCCGACGCTGTTCTAGAAAATTATCCTATATGGGCGATCTCAAGCTGCCGCTTCGCGGCGGCGCTTTGCCGTTACCGCCGGAATTGCCGCCGCGGCGCCGATGAGGCGGGGGCGGAGCGCATATCCTTGTGGCGGAAAATCACCCGCCCTTTGTCGAGATCGTAGGGCGTCATCTCCACGGTGACACGGTCGCCGGCCAGGGTGCGGATGCGGTTCTTCTTCATCCGGCCGGCGGTATAAGCGATGACGTCGTGGCCGTTCTCCAGCCGGACGCGGAAGCGGCCGTCGGGCAGCACTTCCGAGACTTCGCCTTCAAACTCCAGCAGCTCTTCTTTCGCCATGGTTCCTCCCGTTTTCGGGTTACCGCTTATGCATGACCGGCGCCGGTCCGTATACCGGCCGGCGCTGCCATGCTTGGCCTATCTGGTGGGCCGATTCACGCAACGCTTTGAAAGAAAAGCATTGCGATCGGGCCCACTAGGCCGCCCGCAGGTTGGTCGCGGAAATCCGGCCCTTGCGGTCGCGCTCATGGTCGTAGCTGACCTTCTGGCCTTCCTGCGGATTACCGATACCGGACCGTTCGACCGCGCTGATGTGCATGAACACATCCTGGCCGCCGTCTTCCGGCTTAATAAACCCAAAGCCCTTTTGGGTGTTGAACCATTTCACGGTACCGATGGGCATGTACAGTCTCTCCTTCTGGGGTGGCAGTTTGTTTATGGGTGTTTTTTTGCAGTGCAGCGGAGCGATGCCCGGTCAGGCGGCACGGCGGCGCTGTTGCTGGCGCCAGCGGCCCTTCTGCGGGGGGCGACCGCGATGGGAGACCTCCTGGCGGGGCTTGTCCTGGTAGCGGTGCGGCGCGGCAGCGGGTTCCGGCAGGCCGCTGGCTTCCACCTTGAATTGCTGCTGCGTCAGCCGTTCGATGTCCCGCAGGAAGCCCCGTTCGCTGCTGTCGCAAAGGGACAAGGCAATACCGGCGGCGCCGGCGCGCGCGGTGCGGCCGATGCGGTGCACATAGCTCTCGGGTTCATTGGGGATATCGAAATTCACCACATGGCTGATATCCGTGACGTCGATACCGCGCGCGGCGATGTCGGTCGCCACCAGTACGCGGGCTTTGCCGGCGCGGAACATTTCCAGCGCCCGCTCCCGCGCGCCCTGGGATTTGTTGCCATGGATCGCCTCGGCCACGACGCCGGCCTTTTCCAGATGCTCGGCGACGCGGTTGGCGCCATGCTTGGTGCGGGTGAAAACGATGACCCGGGTCATCGCCGGATCCGCCAGGAGGCGCGTCAGGAAGGCGCGCTTCGATGGCATGGGGACCATGAACACCTTCTGTTCGATTCGATCGGCGGTACGGGTCACCGGCGACACTTCGACACGCACCGGCGAGCGCAGCAATTCCGCGGCCAGGCGGGCGATTTCGCCGGGCATGGTGGCGGAAAACAGCAGCGACTGCCGCTCCTTCGGCATCATGGCGACGATCTTCCGGACATCGCGGATGAAGCCCATGTCGAGCATGCGGTCGGCCTCGTCCAGCACCAGATGGGTGACGCGGTCGAGCCGCAGCTGGCCCTGCTGGATCAGATCCAGCAGACGGCCCGGCGTGGCGATCAGGAGATCGACGCCGCGGGCAACGGACGCGATCTGCGGCCGGATGCCGACGCCGCCGAAGACGACGGCATGACGGAGTCCCAGATGATGGCCATAGGCCCGCGCCCGTTCGCCGATTTGTGCCGCGAGTTCGCGGGTCGGCGCCAGCACCAGGGCCCGGGTGCTGCGCGGCGCTGCGGCGCCACGAGTCTCCGCGAGCCGCTGCAGGATCGGCAGCAGGAACGCCGCCGTCTTGCCGGTGCCGGTCTGGGCGATGCCCAGGATGTCCTTGCCGGTCAGCAGCAGCGGGATGGCTTGGGTCTGGATCGGGGTGGGTGTGAGATAGTCTTCGGCTTGCAGAGCACGCAGCAGCGCCTCGGCGACGCCGAGGTCGCGAAAATTACTAACGGTCAAGATATTGAAATTCCTTATGCACCAGGATGCCGGCGCCAGTCATGCTTTCATGACGGAAGGGCGCGGCCGCGTGGCAGCCTATCGCTGCTTCCCACGCGCACCGGGGGCAAACGAAGTTACGGTAATTGTCTCGAGATGAAGCGCTTGTTCCGGACTGACCCGATAAGCGCGTCGCGCGATCGCGAGAAAATCAGATGTAGCGGCAAGATGGCGTTGCTGCACTGCAATGTCAAGGCGAGTTTAATGAAGAAACCGTTAACTCCTTTGCCAACAACGACTTTTCGCCAGCCGCGATCAATCCGAAGTGCCGAGGTCACCGGCCCGCTCGGTCCAGGGCGCCCGCGACGACCAGAACGCGTGGCGCGTGGGCCGCTCGATGGGGTCGGCATCGAACGAACCGACGGGAACGATAATCGCGCGGCCGCTGCGCGTCGCATGGGGCATATGCGAACCGCAATGGCGGCAGAAGCCGGTGGCGAAGCTGCGGGCTTCCGGCAGGTCGAAGCGCTGGACATCGGCCTCGCCGCGCGTCCAGCGGAACGCCTCCGGCGGCACGACGGCATTGGTCGCATGGGAACTGCCGGATGCCTTGCGGCAGCGCGAGCAATGGCAATGCACGAAATGAGTGAAGGGCGTGCGCACCTCATAGGCAATCTTTCCGCACAGGCAACTTCCCGCGACGATCATACGCTCCCCCAGTTCCCGATCTGCCGCGCAGCCGCGAGCCGAACCGCCGCCATTAACGGACCTTACCGTGCCCGCTGCGCTTCTCACAAATCGCAGATTCATCCGGCGCGCCATTAAGAAAGATGAAGCCAGCTAGGTCTAACTGCCCATGACTGCAAGCATGAATGTCATACAGGCAGACAGTTGTACTTCCGCGGCAGCGAGCCCGCTTAACGTGCAATTAAGAATGGTGGTCGCAGAATCCGCGCGACGGCTGCCGGAGAGAGATCCGGTCCATAGGCTTCCGTTCCGCCATCGCGCCGCGAGGAAGAATGTCAAGACGCCGCCCCATCTTCAGGAATCGCAGACGGCCATTGCGAACCCTGTGGCGCGCGACCTTCCTGACGCTGCTCACCCTTGGATTGCTGGTCGCCTGCGCTTCAAGCGTCGCTGTCTAAGTAAGACTCTCGAACGCCGCCATACTCTGCGGCCCCATTCTGGTCCGCTGCGTCATCGTCGCATAGCCGCCATTCGCCGCAGTGCCTTGCAACAGGACCGGCGAATGGCCAGCATAGAGATGTGACACCGCCGAAGGATTCCCAGCACTTGAGCGACCCCGCGCTCTCGCCCGCCGCGACCGGCGGCTGGCGCGGATTGGTGCCGGTGCATGCGGGGCGCGCGTTCCAGCACCGCAACTACCGGCTGTTCTTCGCCGGGCAGCTGCTGTCGCTGATGGGCACCTGGATGCAGACGGTGGCGCAATCCTGGCTGATCTATCAGCTGACTGGATCGGCGGTGCTGTTGGGCGCGGTGAACTTCGCCAACCAGGCACCGGTGCTGCTGCTATCGCCGCTTGGCGGCACGATGGCGGACCGCTATGACCGCCGCCACCTGATCATGGCGACGCAGGCGACGCTGATGACGTTGGCGTTCATTCTCGCAGCTCTGACTCTCAGCGGTGTGGTGCAGGTCTGGCATATCCTGGCCCTGGCGACCCTGCAGGGCATCGTCAATTCGTTCGATATGCCGGCGCGGCAGAGCTTCGTCGTGGAGATGGTCGGCAAGAAGGATCTGCCGAACGCCATCGCCCTCAATTCCACCATGTTCAACGCCGCGCGCATGGTGGGCCCGGCCGTGGGCGGGCTGCTGGTGGCGCTGACCAGCGAAGGCTGGTGCTTTTTGATCAACGGGCTGAGCTTCCTCGCCGTGCTCACCGGCCTGTACTTCATGTCCGTGCCGCAGCGGCCGGCGCCCCCGGCCGAGGACGGCAAAGGCGGCATCGGCCAGGGCCTGGCCTTTGCCGCGCGGACGGAGCCATATCGCTCCCTCCTGCTGCTGGTTGCGACGCTCAGTCTCGCCGGCATGCCGTTCACGGTGCTGCTGCCGGTGTTCGCGACGCAGCTGAACGCCGGGCCCGACGGCTATGGTCTGCTGATGGGTGCGGTAGGGCTGGGCGCGCTGGCTGGCGCGATCCGGCTCGCCATCAACCGGGATGCCGGCAAGCTCGACCTGCTGCCCGGCCTGGCGGCCGGGGGCATGGGCATCGGCCTGGCGCTGCTGGGGCTGGCGCCGTCTTTCTGGCTGTCGGAGGCGGCGCTGCTGGTGATCGGCTTCTGCCTGATCACCGTCACGGCCACCTGCAACACGCTGCTGCAGAGCCATGTGCCCGACCGGCTGCGCGGGCGACTCATGGCCTGCTACATGATGTGCTTCGCCGGGCTGGCGCCGTTCGGCGCCCTGGCCGCCGGCGCAGCCGCGCATCATATCGGCGCCGCCTGGACGGTGACGATCGGCGGCGGCATCTGCTTTGTCGGTGGGGCGCTGTTTCAGCTGCGCCGGCGGCGGCTGTTCGGCGGCATTCGATCCGGCGATTGACCTCGCGGGCCGATGCCGGCGGGTAAATTCATCCAAGACGGGAACCCGGCGCTTCTGTCATCCTTTCCGCAACGTCGACCCATCGAGGAAGGAGCACAGGCCATGAACGACATGTCCGGCAAGAGCGCGCCAGCGATCCAGGAGATGTATCCCTATCTTTGCGTCAAGGATGCGGGCGCAGCGATCGAGTTCTACAAGCGCGCCTTTGGTGCGACGGAGCTGTTCCGGCTGACCGAGCCCAGCGGCCGCATCGGCCATGCCGAGATCAAGCTGGGTCCGGCGACGCTGATGATCTCCGACGAGTTTCCGGAGTACGGCATCAAGGCGCCGCAGGGGCCGGACGGGCCGGGCGTGCGGATTCACCTGCATGTCGCCAATGTGGATACGCTGACCCAACAGGCTGCCGATGCCGGCGGCACCGTCATCATGAAGCCCACGGACCAGTTCTATGGCGAACGCAGCAGCCGGGTGCGCGACCCCTTCGGCCATGAGTGGCTGCTGGGGCACAGCATCGAGGAAGTCGCACCGGCGGAGATGCAGCGGCGGTATACGGAGATGCTGAAGGGATAGGCGCGAACGACTATTGCTTCTGCAGCTCCAGCAGGAAGTCCAGCCGGAGCGGCAGTTGCGGGCCGAGCCAGGACGCGTACTGCGCGTGGTCGTCATAGTCGTTGCCGGTCAGCGGATGGATGAGGACGGAGAGGCCTTGATGATTCAGCATCAGCCAGGGCACGAGGCGCAAGAACTCTTCAACTGGAAATGCCACTTGATACATCGACTGCGGGTGCGGCCCGATGGCTTTGTCATGCCAGCGGCCGAGCTGGACAGTGAAGTTATTGCCAAGCGCTTCGCGGATGCGCTCCGCTACCGCACGCGTTTCCGGCGCATAGTAGATATGGGCGTGATAGCCGGTGATATGGGCGGGGTCGAGCATTAGAGAATGCTATTTAGAGTTTGAAGCACAGTACACCACATTGTCATCCCGGTGCCGGCGCTTCAGCGGCGGAACCCGGAACCCAAGCACACGGAACTCGTCAAGTTACCTTACCTCCGGTAGGTGTTCATGGGTCCGGATGATCGCGCTGAAGCGCGGTTTCGGGATGACAATCTTTTCTTGCATTCGGACAGCAGGTGAAGGGCAACTTACACAAACCCCTCCTCCCGGTCCCGCGCCGCCAGCTTCGGATCGCGTTTCGCGGGGTCGCCCCAGCCGCCGCCGCCGGCGCCGACAAGGCGCAGCACGTCGCCTTTGCGCAGCACCTCGCCGATCACCTTGCTCTTCAGGCGTTTCTCGTTGGGCTTGCCGGGATTGATCTGCATCGCCGCCTTGCCGCCGGGGCGGCCGCCGCCGAGACCCCAGGGTGCGGTGTCGGGCCGGGTCTGCTGCACATAGCCGCCGATCACGCTGCGCTCGCTGAGATGCTCGTAATCCCTGACGATGCCGAGGCCGCCGCGATGCTGTCCTTCGCCGCCGGAGCCGGGGACCAGTTCCGAGCGCGTCACGCGGAAGGGGCAGAGGGTCTCCATCACTTCGGCCGACAGTAGCGAGCAATTGCCGCCGTGGGTGTCCACAACATCCATGCCGTCGCCATCTGCATGGCCGCCCATGCCGCCGCCGACGATGTCGGAGATGACGTAGTATGGTTGCTCGCCGCCGCCGTTGCGTTTTTGCGGCCGGTCGTCGAAGCCGCCGGCGCAGAAGGTCGGAAAGCTGATCTGGCAGCCCGCGGCAGCGCGGCCCGGGACCAGTGGCGCCAATGCCTTTAGCACCGCGTCGGCCAGCGCCTGCTGTGTCAAATGCCGCACCGACACGGCGGCAGGGCGACGGGGATTGAGCACCGTGCCTTCCGGTGCGATCAGCTTCACCGGCCGGTTGCAGCCTTCGTTCTGGGCGATCTCGGGTGCCACGATGCATTTCACAGCGTAATTCATCATCGACAATGTGGAGGCCGCCGGCACGTTGAGCGCGTTGTCGCGCTGGGCCGAGGTGCCGGTGAAATCCACGGTGAGGCCGTCGCCCGCGACGGTGACCGCCACCTTGATGCGGATGGGATCGTCCGTGGTGACGTCGTCCTCGATCAGCACTTCGGCTTCATGCCGGCCTTTGGGCAGGCCGGCCAGCACGCGGCGCATATAGGTCTCGGCATAGTCGAGGCAGCTCTGCGTGAGGGCCGCGGCGCGATCGGCGCCATACTGGCCCCAGAGTTCGGCGATGCGGCGCTCGCCGGTGCGGCAGCCCGCGATCTGGGCGCGGAGATCGCCCTGGCAGGAATAGGGATCGCGCACATTGGCGGCGACGATGTCGAAGATCGTCTGGTTCGGCCGCCCCTCCTCCAGCAGCTTCAGCGGCGGCAGGATCAGCCCTTCGGCGAAGATCTCGATATTGTCGGCGGCCTCGGTGCCCGGGATCTTGCCGCCGATATCGATGTGATGGGCGATGGTGGAGGTGATGGCGACGATCTTGTTCTCGAAGTACACCGGGCTGAACAGCACGATGTCCATGGTGTGGGTGCAGCCGCGGAAGGGATCGTTGCAGACCAGGACGTCGCCGGGCTTCCAGATTTCCAACGGCACCGCCGCCGCGACATGGCGCAGCGCCGTCGACATGATGCCGAGCTGCGCCGGGATGGTCTCCGCCTGGGCCATCATCTCGCCCGCGGGCGTGAACAGGCCGCAGGAATAATCGTACATGTCCCAGATGATGGAGGAGAAGGCGGCGCGCCGCAGCGCCATGGACATCTCCTCGGCGATGCCGACGAGCTGGCGCTGGAACACGTCGCGGGTGATGGGATCGATGTTGCCGTGCATGGAATCAATTGCACCACAAAGTCACAAAGAACACAAAGCCGGCAGCGCTCGCCAGCTAGTTCAGGCGTGATAGCTTCGTGATCTTCGTGACTTTGTGGTGAATCCTTTCTTTGCCTAGTTACGCCTTGCTGCGGATGCGGATGACGCCGCCGCGGTCGACGGTGGCGGTTTGATCCGGCAGCACCAGGATCGTCGAGTCGCGCTGTTCGGCGATGGCGGGGCCGGGGATGACGTGGCCGCGGCGGAGATCGTCGCGGCGGTAGATGGGCGTCTCCATCCAGCCGCTCATGCGGTCCATATAGACGCGGCGGCGGGCGATGGGTTGCGGCGCGCCGGATGTCTCGGCGGTGTCGGCGGGTGCGGGCGGCTTGGGCACGCGGCCGAAGCCCTCGGCGCGCAGATTGACAAACTCCACGGGCACGGCGGCATCGGCATGGCCGTAGGCCTTGTCATGGGCGGCGTGGAAATCGGCGGCGAGTTTCGCGGCATCCCACCATTCGCCGGCAGCACCGTTGGGCGGCGGCGCGGTCAGGGGAATGCCGAGGCGATGGAACTGGCCGACGCAGCGCATGTCGGCCATGTAGCGGAAGTAGCGTTGATCGGCGCCGACGCCGTCGCGCTCCAGCTCTTCCTCCAGGTCCGCCCGCAGCGATTGCAGGCGCGAGGCGACATCGGTTCCCGTCACGCCGGCGAGCGGCGCCTGCCAGGCGGCCTGGGCCGTGTGGCGCAGATCGGTCATCAGCAGGCCGGAGGCGGCGAAGACGCCGGGATGGCGCGGCGCGATCACCTCGGCCATGGCGAGCTCGCGCGCCATATAGGCAGCGTAGATCGGCCCGGCGCCGCCGAAGGCGAGGAGCGAAAAGCCGCGGATATCGTGGCCGCGCTCCACCGACAGCGTGCGAATGGCTTGGATCATGTTGGCGTTGGCGACCGCGATGATGCCGGAGGCTGCTTCTTCGAGACTAAGCGACAGCGCCTTGGCCACATTGCGTTCGACGGCGTCGCGCGCCTGCTGCGCGTCCAGCGGCATATCGCCGCCGAGGAAAGCGCCGGGATCGAGAATACCCAGCGCCACGCAGGCATCGGTATTGGTGGCGTTCGTGCCACCGCGGCCATAACAGGCGGGACCAGGCACGGCGCCCGCCGATTGCGGCCCCACCTTCAGCGCGCCGCCCACATCCACCCAGGCGATGGAGCCGCCGCCGGCGGAGATGGTCTCGATGTCCAGCGTCGGCAGGCGCAGCGGCTGGCCGTCCAGCTCGCGGCCCGGCACCATGGTCGGCGCGCCATCGAGGATGACAGAGAAATCCGCCGAGGTGCCGCCCATGTCGAAGGTCACCATGTTGGCGACGCCGAGATCGCGCGCCAGCGCGGCGCCGGCGATCACGCCGCCGGCGGGACCGGACAGCAGCATATGGGCGGGATTGTCCCGCGCGGCGCGAGGCGTGGCGGCGCCGCCGTCGCTGCGCATCAGGCGCAAGGGCGCGCCGACGCCGATCTCGGTCAGGCGCTGCTCCACCATGCGCAGATAGCGGTCGATCACCGGCCCGACATAGGCGGCGACGGCCGTGGTGTTGGCGCGGGGATACTCCTCGATCTCCGGATTGACGCGGCTGGAGAGATAGATCGGCACATCCGGCAGCTTCGCGCGAATCGCGCTTTCGATCATGCGCTCATGGGCCGGATTGAGATGGGCGAAAACCAGGCAAACGGCGACGGATTGCGGCTGCAGTTGTGCGATGGCCGCCGCGACGCGTTCGGCCTCGGCCGGAGTTAGCGCCCTCACCACATTGCCAAAGGCATCGATGCGCTCGGCGGCTTCGACCGTGCGGGAACGCGGCACCACCGCCGGCGGCTTGGCATCGGTGAGGGAATAGAGATCGGGCCGGCGCTGATCGCCGATCACCAGGATATCGCGGAAGCCCGCCGTGGCGACGAACGCGGCCTTGGCGCCATTGCGGGTCAGGAATGCGTTGGTGCCGACGGTGAAGCCATGGACGAAAAGATCGATATCGCCCGGCTGCAGCCCCGCCTGCGCGGCGATGCGTTTGATCCCGTCGGCGATGCCGGCCGCCGAGCCGGTCGCCTCCGACGAGACCTTGTCCAGATGCACGCGGCCGGCGCCGGTCGCGGGATCGACATCGACCAGCACCAGATCGGTGAAAGTTCCGCCCACATCGGCCGCGAGGTAGCGCATGATGTCGGATCGTAGGGGAGAATTCCCGGCCGGTCGAGTCAGGCGACCGCTTCCAGGCGGTCGACGGCGGCGCGATCATAGCCGGTGCTGGCGCGGAACAGCTGGCGGCTATAGGGATGAGTGGGCTCCTGCGCCCGCAATGTCGCCGCGGTCAGCTCTTCGACGATGACCCCTTCGCGCATGACCGACAACCGATCGCACATATGGGCGACGACGGCGAGATTGTGGCTTACCAGCAGAAAAGTCAGGTTGCGCTCGCGGCGCAGGCGCATCAGCAGATTCAGGATCTCCGCCTGTACGGAAACGTCGAGCGCCGAGGTCGGCTCGTCCAGCAGCAGGATGCGCGGCTCGAGGATCAGCGCGCGGGCAATGGCGACGCGCTGGCGCTGGCCGCCCGACAGCTGATGGGGATAGCGGAAACGGAAGGAGAGATCGAGGCCGACATCGGTCAGCGCCACGGCAATGCGCCGGTCGACATCGCCGAGGCGGTGGATCGCCACCGGTTCGGCGAGGGTGCGATCGACCGTATGGCGCGGATGCAGGGAGCCGTAAGGATCCTGAAACACCATCTGCACCAGCTTGTGAAAGGCGCGGCTGCGACGCGGCACCTGCGGCCGGCCGGCGATGACGACCTCTCCCGACCAATTCATCAGCAGGCCGCTCAGCACCCGCAGCACCGTGGACTTGCCGGAGCCGGATTCGCCAACCAGGCCGTAGGACTCGCCCTCGGCGACACGGAAAGCGATGCCGCGCAGCGCATGCACCGCAGCGGCGCCCTGGCCGAAAACCACCGACAGACCCGTCACATCGATCATGGCCGCGGCTCCGCGGTATCGAGGCTCCAGGATGCGTCGCGCCGCAGCACCGCCAGTTCGGTGGCCGGGCGGTCGATGCGCGGCAGCGACTCCAGCAGGCCGCGGGTATAGGGATGCTGCGCGTTGTGCAGGTCTGCCGCGCGGCAGGTTTCGACAATCCGCCCCGCATACATGATGAGCACACGGTCGCAGAACGACGCGACCAGATTGAGGTCGTGACTGATGAAGATCAGGCCCATGCCGCGTTGGGCGACAAGATCGTCGATGATCGCCAGCACCTGCATCTGCACGGTGACGTCGAGGGCGGAGGTGGGCTCATCGGCGATCAGCAGATCGGGATCGCGGATCAGCATCATCGCAATCATCGCCCGCTGGCCCATGCCGCCGGAAAGCTCGTGGGGATATGCTCCGTAGACGCGCTCGGGATCGCGGATGCGCACGGCGGCCAGCATCTCCAGCGCGCGGCGGCGCGCCTGCGCTTTCGGTGCGCCACTGTTGGCGCGATAGGCCTCGGCGATCTGCCGTCCGATGGTCATGACGGGATTGAGGGAGAATTTTGGATCCTGCATCACCATGGAGATGCGCTTGCCGCGGATCTGGCGCATGTCACGCTCGCTGGCGCCGAGCAGATCGGTGCCGGAGAAATCGATCCGGCGCGCCGTGACACTTCCAGGCGGCGGCACCAGGCGCAGGATGGCGCGGCCGGTCATGGATTTCCCGGAGCCTGACTCGCCGACGATGCCCAGTTTTTCGCGTCCCACGGTGAAACCGACGCCGCGCACGGCATGGATCAAGCCCTGGCGCGTGGCAAAGCGCACATGCAGATCATCGACGGTCAGCAACGGCGTGGCGTTGTCGATCATCGCTGCTTCGGATCGAGCACGTCTCGCAACCCGTCCCCCAGGAGATTGAATCCCAGGCTGACGATGAAGATAGCGATGCCCGGAATCGTCGCCACCCACCAATTGTCCAGAATGAAGTCGCGGCCCGCCGCCACCATCGCACCCCATTCGGGCAGCGGCGGCTGGGCGCCGAGGCCGAGGAAACCCAGGCCCGCCGCCGTCAGGATGATGCCGGCCATATCGAGCGTGACGCGGATAATCACCGAGGAGAGGCACAAGGGTACAATGTGACGCAGCACGATGCGCGCCGGCGAGGCGCCCTGCAGCCGCGCCGCGGCGATGAAGTCGCTGCTGCGCAAGGCCAACGTTTCCGCCCGCGCCACCCGCGCATAGGGCGGCCAGGAGGTGAGCGCGATGGCGATGACCGCATTTTCGATACCCGGTCCAAGCGCGGCGGCGAAGGCCAACGCCAGCACGAGGCGCGGAAAGGCGAGGAACACATCGGTGATGCGCATCAGCACGGTATCGACGATACCGCCGGAATAGCCGGCCACGGTGCCGATCAATAGACCGGTCGGCGCCGCCAGAATGGCGACGAGGACGACGATCATCAGCGTAAGCTGGGCGCCATGCACGACGCGGGTATAGATGTCGCGGCCGAGTTGGTCGGTGCCGAACCAATTTTCCGCCGAAGGCGGTTCCAGCCGGTGCAACAGATTCTGGCCGTAGGGCGTCCCGGGCGCCAGCAGCGGCGCGAATATGACCACCAGCAAGAGCGCGACAATGATGGCGAGCCCGGCCATCGCCAGAGGATTGGCGGAGAGCTTGAGCCAGGCCAGATAGGCATTGCCGCATCGCGCCTGCCAGCGGGAGCGCGGCGCGCTGGCCAGCAGCCAGGCGCGCAAGCCGGGTTGCGTGGCGCCCGCCGTACTCATCGCGACCTCGGATCGAGAACGCGATAGAGCACATCGGACAGCAGATTGAGGCCGATGAAGGCCAGGCCGACGACAAAGGTGCCGCCGAGCACCGGGTTCATATCGGCATTGAACAGCGAGTCGGTGATGTAGCGGCCGAGGCCCGGCCAGGCGAAGACGGTCTCCGTCAGCACCGCGCCTTCGAGCAGCGACGCATAACTCAGCGCAATGACGGTCACCAGCGGCAGCATGGCGTTGCCCAGGGCATGGCGCCAGACCACGCGCAACTCCGACAGCCCCTTGACCCGCGCCGCCGTCACATATTCCTGACCGAGCTGTTCGATCATGAAGCTGCGGGTCATGCGGCTGATGTAAGCGAGTGAGTAGTAGCCGAGGATCGACACCGGCAACGCCAGATGACTGATGGCGTTGAAGAAGATGTCCCATTCCCGCGCCAGCGCCGCGTCGATCAGCATCATGCCGGTGACGGGATCGACGATGTCTTCGTAATAGACATCGAGCCGGCCCGTTCCGGAGACCCATCCGAGCTTGCTGTAAAACACAAAGAGGCCGACCAGGCCGAGCCAGAAAACAGGAACCGAATATCCGATGAGGCCCAGCAGGCGAACCAGCTGGTCGGGCCAGCGACCCTGGTTCTTCGCCGCCACCACGCCGGCCGGCACGCCGATCATAACGCCCAGCAGAGTCGCCAGAGTCGCCAGCTCAATCGTCGCCGGAAAGTAGCGCAGGATATCTTCAATCACCGGCCGCGAGGTGATGACGGATTTTCCGAAATCGCCGTGCAGCGCCTTCGTCACATAGAGCCAGAATTGATAGTAGAGCGGTTCATCCAGGGCAAGTTCCTGACGCACCCGGGCATAGACATCGGGCAGAGCCCGGTCGCCGACCACCGCCAGCACCGGATCGATCGGAATGACACGGCCGATCAGGAAGGTGACGACCAGCAAGCCGACGAAAGTCAGCAGGACCGAAAAGATCAGGTTTGCGGCCTTGGAAAGCCACAGCCCCGCCCCGGCCCCGCGCGAGGGTGCGGCGCTCACGGGATTGCGCAGCTCTGTCACTCGAATGGACCTTTACCGACGGATGTCAGCGGCGGCATATCGCCACCCGCCGCCGCACCAGACGGGCCCCACCTCCATATCGGAGATGGGGCCCGGATGCCGCGCAGCGAGTTGTCGCCAACTCCAGCGATTACGACTTCGTCACCTTGCGATAATAGACCACATCGAAGGTGGGACCGGAGACGAAACCGTTCACATTCTTGTGCCGGGCGATCTGCTCGGTGTTCTGGAACAGAACGATGAACGGGGAGTCTTCCTGCAGCTTCTTTTGCAGAGCGAGATACATCTCCTTCCGCTTTGCCGGATCGCGCTCGCGCACTGCCGCATCGGTTTCCGCGGTGATCTCCGGAATATCCCAGGCATTGCGCCAGGCCAGGGGTTTCGACTTCGCATCGTCCGAATTGTCGGGATTGCGGGCGAAGCTGTCGGCGTTGGAATGGGGATCCATGTAATCCGGCGCCCAGTAGAGCAGCACCATCTGGTGGCCGCGCGCACGATACTTGGTGATCACCTGCTTCTGCTCGCCGGAGATGATGTTCACTATGATGCCGGCCTCCGCCATGGTCGCCTGAATCGATTGGGCGACGTCCGATGAGGGCGAACTGTTGGAGGCATCAAGGGTGACTTCGAAACCGTCGGGGTAGCCGGCTTCGGCCAGCAGCGCCTTCGCCTTGGCAACGTCGAGCTTGAACGGCGTGTCCGTCAGCGAGCCGTCGAATCCGGACGGCCAGAAGGACTGATGCACCTTGAGCTTCCCTTTCACGAAGGTATCGGCCATGCCCTGATAATCGACCAGCCAGCGCAGCGCTTGCCGCACTTTCGGATTGGCCAAGCGTTCGTCCTTCTGATTGAGGGCGAGATAGTGGATGTCCGCCTTCGGGAAGGCCTCGACGACGAGGTCGGCATTGCCGGCGATGCCCTGAATCTGGTCCGCCGTCAGGTTGCGGGCCAGGTCGATGTCGCCCTTTTCCAGCATCAGGCGCTGGGCCGCCGGTTCCGGAACATGGCGGACGACCACGCGCTTTACGCCCGGCGCACCGTGTCGGTCATTCGGGTTTGCTTCGAGGGTGTAAGATTCGTTGGCCTTCCATGACTTGAGCACGAACGCGCCCGATCCCGCCGAGTTGGTCTTCAGCCACTCATAGCCGAGATCGCCATTGACCTCATGCTCGAGCACCAGCTTCTTGTCGACCACGGCGCCGACATTCGCCGACAAGCAGTTCAGCACCAGCGTCGGCGCGAAATCCTCGGGAATGCTGAGCTGAACCGTCATCTCGTCGGTCGTCTTGACCAGATCCTTGACGTTGTCCTTGTTCCAGCCGAGTTGGGAGAGAATGAAGGCGGGCGTCTTATCCAGCAGGATCACCCGCTGCAGCGAGAACGCCACGTCCTCGGCCGTCAGCGGATTGCCGGAATGAAATTGCTGGCCCGGCCGGATCTTCAGGGTAATGGTCTTGCCGTCGTCGCTGATGGTGTAGCTTTCGGCGACGCCGGGCACGAGTTTTTCCGTATCCTCGGCCTCGTAGTTCATGATGCGGTCGTAGACCTGGGCGATCACTTCGCCGCCCGAAAGTTCGAACACCTCGGCCGGATCGAGCGTGATGATGTCGTCGATCTGCTTGGCCTGGATGAAGATGTCTTTTGGCGTTTCCGCCGGCGCCGGTGTGGCGGCGAATCCTGCCGCCAGCGCAAGCAGGCCGGCGGTCAGCATAGAAATCCGATTCATGTTTAGTCTCCTTGCTTTGGTCTTCTTGTCGTGTCTCCCTAAACGCCCGATATCGGATTTTTTGGCTTGTTTCGTCGGTCCGACGACGGGGTCGATCCGCCATCGTTGTGACCCGCCGGGTGCGAGTCAAGCGAATCCGCTGGCGGCCGGGAAACCGGGCGCTAAATGGGCCGGCGGGCCTTGAGCGCCTGGGTGAGTGTGCCGTCGTCCAGGTAGTCGAGTTCGCCGCCCACTGGTACACCGTGGGCCAAGCGGGTGATGGTCACTCCCGCGCCTTCCAACCGGTCGGCGACATAGTGCGCCGTGGTCTGGCCGTCGACCGTGGCAGCGATGGCGAGGATGACCTCTTTGATGCCGCCTTCGGCGATGCGCTTTTGCAGGCCGGCAATGCTGAGCTGTTCCGGTCCGATGCCGTCGAGGGCGGACAGCAGGCCGCCGAGCACATGGTAGCGGCCACGGAAGGCGGCGGCGCGTTCCAGCGCCCAGAGGTCCGCGACATCGGCGACAACGCAAAGGCTGGCGCTATCGCGCCGGGAATCCGTGCAGATTCCACAGGGATCTGCGGTATCCAGATTGCCGCAGACGGCGCAACTGCGGATGTTGGCTGCGGCATCTTCCAACGCCCGCGCCAGCGGCAGCATCAGCAGTTCGCGTTTTTTCAGCAGCTGAAGTGCCGCACGCCGAGCCGAGCGCGGACCCAAGCCTGGCAGCTTGGCAAGCAGTTGGATCAGACGTTCGATGTCGGAGAGTGTCATGCCGCCGGCGACACGACTTACAGGTTCAGAACGGCAGCTTCATCCCGGGCGGCAATTGCAGCCCGCCGGTCAGCTTCGCCATCTCATCCTTGACATGGCTTTCCACTTTGGCGCGGGCGTCGTTCACCGCCGCCAGGATCAGATCCTCCAGAATCTCGACTTCGCCGGGATTGACGATCTTCGGATCGATCTTGATCCGGCGCACCACATTCTTGCCGTTGAGGGTGACGCTCACCATGCCACCGCCAGCCGCGCCGGTAACCTCGGCGGATTCCAGCTTGGTTTGCATCTCCTGCATCTTGGCCTGCATTTCCTGGGCCTGCTTGAGCATGCTGCCGAGATTTTTCATCCGTCGATCTCTCCGTCGCTTGAGGTATCCGCGGGCAGGTCGAGGCTGCGCACGGAGTCGATGGTGGCGCCGGGGAAGGTCTTCATCGCCGCCTGCACCAGAGGATGGGCGTCGATCTCCGCCCGCTGTTTTGCTTCGCCCGCGGTCTTCTGCTGCGCCAAGGTGGGATCGCCGGGTTCCGACGAGACCGAGACAACCCAGCGGCGCCCGGTCCATTCGCCCAGCAGCGCGCCCAGGCGATTGGCAAGATTGGCGGGCGCCTGCGGTTCCGGCCTGATTTCCAGCCGCCCGGGCTCGAAGCGCACGAGATGCACATTGTTGTGCAGCTGCGCGTACAGGATCGCCTCGCGCCGTTCCTGCAGCAGCGCCACGACCTCTTCATAGCTTTGGGGATCGAGTGCTGGAACCGCAGGGGACGGCGCGACCGCGGGAGTACCGGGCGCCGCCATCATGGCCGTACCGCCCTGGGCCATTGCGCGCGGCCTGTCACCCCCATCGCCGCGCGAGGCGGCAATGACCGGAGGGGTCATTCCGGTCTTCGTCTGCATCGATGGCCCCAAGGAACCGCCGCCGCGACCGGCCGGCATCTGTGGCTCGGCGGCGCCATTGCCAGCACCTTCCTGCAATTGCCGGATCAGGTCGGCGGGCGGCGGCAGGCTGGCAGCATGGGTGAGGCGGATCAGCACCATCTCCGCCGCCTGCAAGGCCTGGGGCGCGGATTGGACTTCGCTCAAACCTTTGAGCAGCATCTGCCAGCAGCGGGACAGCAGCGGGATCGACAGCTTTTCCGCCATGGCCTTGCCGCGCACTCGTTCGGCTTCGGGCACACCGGGCGAATCGGCGACCTCAGCCACCAGCTTCACCCGGGTCAGCCAATGGGTCAGGTCGAGAAGATCCTGCATGACGACAGACGGGTCCGCGCCGGCCGCGTACATATTCGAAAGGAGGTCCAGCGCTCCCTTGGTATCGCCCTTCATCAGCCCGTCGAATAGATCGAAGATCTGCACACGGTCGGCAAGGCCGAGCATGTCCCGTACATCGGCGTCACCGATCTCGCCCTCGGTTCGGGCGATCGCCTGATCCAGCAGCGAAAGCCCGTCGCGCACGGAGCCGTCGGCGGCGCGGGCAATCAGGCCGACGGCGCCCGGCGCGATCTTCACGCCTTCGGCCTCGGCGATCTTCAGGAAATGGCGAGTCAGGGTTTCCGTATCGACGCGGCGCAGATCGAAACGCTGGCAGCGCGACAGCACGGTGATCGGTACTTTGCGGATTTCCGTCGTCGCGAAGATGAACTTCACATGCTCCGGCGGCTCCTCCAGCGTCTTCAACAGCGCGTTGAATGCGTTGGTGGAGAGCATATGCACTTCATCGATGATGTAGATCTTGTAGCGCGCGCCGACCGGCCGGTAGCGCACGCCGTCGATTAGCTCGCGGATGTCGTTGACGCCGGTGCGGCTGGCGGCGTCCATCTCCATCACATCAACATGTCGGTCCTCGGCGATGGCGATGCAATTGTCGCATTGACCGCAGGGCTGCACCGTCGGACCGCCCTTGCCGTCGGGGCCGACGCAGTTCAATGCCCGGGCGATGATGCGGGCTGTCGTCGTCTTGCCGACGCCGCGTACGCCCGTGAGCATGAAGGCATGGGCAAGCCGTCCCGCGGCGATCGCGTTGGTCAGGGTACGCACCATGGCGTCCTGGCCGATGACATCGGCAAAACTGCGCGGCCGGTATTTGCGGGCCAGAACGCGATAGGGAGCAGCGGTTGCGGCGTCGGCCGGCATGACGGACTGGCGTCTCCTCAGTATCGATAGGCACCGCTCCCGAGCCACGGAAGGATAGGCCCGCGACCGCGGAAAGAACTATCCGTCTCAAGGAGTTGGAGGTGGGAGGCTGACAAACGACCCGGGCGGAAACTCGTTACGGCTGCTTCCTTCCGGACCTGACCGGGTTGGCGAGGCGCCCGTCCGCCACCAACCTCCCGAGGGCACTATATCAGCCCTCGGCCTGCCGAGGGCAACCCCCGTCGGGCGCCGCGCCGGCCGCGAATCGGCGGCCGCTAACGCAGAATGACGACGATCTTGGAACCGTCCTTGCCGGGGAATTCCAATTTTTCCAACTTGCCATCAAGGCCGTACCAGAGTTCGCGCTTGATCTGGCCGGTGACGGAGTAGCGGTGCGCTTCAATCTGCTGGCCGCGGATCGAGATCTTCTCGATGCCCATATCCTTGACGGAGATTTTCCGGTAGCGCGCCTTCACCTGATCCAACAGCTGGGTCTGCTTCACCGTGTCGGGGTGCCAGAAGCTGGCGGGGATTATGCCGAGGGGGAACTCCTTGGCCTGCCCGTTATAGGTGCCCTTGAGCTTACCGTCCTGAAGCTTCAGATCGACGACGCGGTCGTCACCGTCATCGTCGGTGCGGGCGGTGAGGCGCGCCAGTTCGCCGCCTTTCCATTCTTCCTCGGCGGTATGGGCAAACCGGTAGAGGGTCATGCCCAGCAGCGATACCTCGATCTTCACAGTCGTATGGACGATCAGAGAATCACCGTTGCGCTGGAACACCACGACTTGGCTGCCGATCTGGTTGCCGTCGCGCACGACTGAATAGGTGAGCTTGCCCGGCTGCGGAAAGGCCGCTAGCTCGATGCGCGGCCCGTCGGATTCCGCCGACGTGCCGGCCTGCGTTGCCGTGGATTGACCGAGGGCCGCTGGCGCCGCGAGGGCGAGCACGGCCATCACAGGAACAAAGATGCGCATAATCCCTCTCCAACCCTATCACCGGTGAAGCCGCGCGCCCCATGCGGACCCTCTAGAAATAATACACCTGGAGAATATGGCAAGTGTCTGAATTGGCACCAAACCGCCCTCGCTTGCCGCCCCGCCAGATATTGGGCATGGTGCCCTCGCCCTGCCACTAAATCGCATTTCCGTTCATTCGCCGTTCATGAAAGGAGATTGAGCCTAAGATGGACTGGCTGCTGAATCCTGACATCTGGCTGAGCCTGCTGACGCTCACCGCGCTCGAAATCGTCCTCGGCATCGACAATCTCGTATTTATCGCGGTGCTCGTCGGCAAGCTGCCGAAGGAGCAGCGCCAGAAGGCGCAACGGCTGGGCATCATCATGGCGCTGATCCCGCGCCTGCTGCTGATCCTGGCGATCGCCTGGATCATCGGCCTGACCGAGCCGCTGTTCCAGGTGTTCGGCCACGGCTTTTCCGGCAAGGACCTGGTGCTGTTCGCCGGCGGCCTGTTCCTGCTCTACAAGGCCACCCACGAGATCCATGACAGCCTGGAGGGCGACGAAGGCCATGCCTCGGTCAAGGTTCAAGCCAGCATGGCCGCCGTGGTGACGCAGATCACCCTGCTCAATCTGGTCTTCTCCATCGATTCGGTGGTGACCGCGATCGGCATGGCCAATGAGATCTGGGTGATGGCCGTGGCCATCATTCTCTCCATGGTCGTCATGCTGGCGGCGGCCGGCCCGGTCGCCGGATTCGTCGAGCGGCATCCGACGGTGAAGATGCTGGCGCTGTCATTCCTGATCCTGATCGGCACCACGCTGATGGCCGACAGCTTCGGCGTTCATGTGCCGAAAGGATATATCTACGCCGCGATGGGATTCTCGATCTTCGTCGAGGCGCTCAACATGGCGCAGCGTCGCCGGGCCAAGCCGGTGCATCTGCGGCACGCCTATTCGGAGGCAGCGGGGGACGCAGCGGCGTCATCCAAGAAGAGCTGACGACGACGACGGATAAAGTTGTAGGGAAAAATCGCGCGCCCTCGGGACGGGGCGCGCGATTCGCATTAGGGAACGAGTTCGCCGCCGACGATGTGATTCCCGTGGCCGTCATAGTACGAGCGCGGATGCGTGGCACAAGCGCCGAGCACCAGCGACAAAGCGAACAGCGCGACGACGGCGCTGAGATTGAATACTCTCATCGAAATTTCTCCATGAACCGTGTCATGCCATGTCGCTTTGACGCCGCTGCCCCGAGCGACCTGAGTCGCCCTACTTGATTTCCGCCCCGTAGGCGCGGCCAGCGGCCGCAAGGTCGGCCCTTGCGGCTTCAAGGGCCTTGATTGACTCGGCGGTTGCCTTGAAATCGACGATCGCCTTTCCGGCAGCAAGAAGATCCGTGTCGGCAAAGGTGGTTGCTGCCAGATCAATGCTCGCGTTTCCCGTTACGTTGGCAGCATAGACTTTGGGGCTCTTGGGCATGCTATCCAGCGCTTGCTTGGCACTGTTGATCGCATCATCGGCGGTCTTGTCATCGGTCCTGGCGCCGGTGAAGTCCGCCGCCAGCTTGTGATCAATGTCCGCGATCATCGCATCCAACTCTTTCAGTGTCTGCCGCTGATGCGCGAGTGTGCTGTCGAGATGGGCCACCACCTGGGTGTAGAAATCCCGTGCCGCCAGAGAAGCCGGGTCGTTCGGCGCCGGCGCGGGCTCTTCGAGCGAGTCGAGGATGCTTTCGGTCGGGGCCGCGGCTTCGGGAAGCTGCTCCTCCTCCTGCTGCTGTTGCTCCTCCTGTTGTTGCTGACTTTGTTGCTCTACCAGCCGCTCGGAAACGCCGCCGCCCTTGCCGCCGCCACCACCACCGTTGTTGGCATGAGCAGGCAGCACAGCGATGGCCGTCAGACAGGCGGCAATTGCGATGATCCTCGGATACATTGACCGGACTCCTTCAATGATTGCGGCAGCGGAAGGTCGGACCTTGGGGCCGCAGATGCGCTGCAGAACCAGCGCAGGTTGCGTTCCGCTACATATTTTCCCAGTAATCTGTTGTCAGGTTCCAAATAGCCTGTTCGTGGTATAGGAATGGTTAACGCCCCCGCCGCATGCGACTCCGATTGCCCAAAGCCAAGACAGAACCCCAATTCCCGCCCTGGCCGAACGGTCACAGCAAACCCTCTGGCTGGGCCTCCAGGGCCAGGCAATTGTGCGTTGACGCCGGCCATGCCAGACATTGCCGTCATGAGCCCGGCTTTCGATCCCCGACCCAATTTCTATGCCGCGGTCCCCCTGGACCGCCGGGCGATGCAGCGCGGCGATCGCAACTGGATCGACCGGCTGCTGCGCCATCAAGCCACCCGCATCATCCCGGTCTGGCGCAGCCAGAACATGGTTGCGGGAATCGGCGCTGAGCCGCGCGTCGCGTGGCTTTCCGCCGCGCAGGCGGAAGCCTGGATCGACGGCGGCGAGGCGATCTTTCTCGGCATCGCCGGCGAGATCGCTCATTTTGCACTGGAGCTTTCGCACCTGGACGACCCCGCATCCGCCGCGGCGGTCGCCGGCGCCGGTTTCACCGATCTGCGCAATGTCGGCGCGATCATGCCGCGGGACGACGGCGCTCTCTTGGCCTATGCCCGCGGCCTGATCCACTGGCATTCGCGCCACCGCTTTTGCGGCGTCTGCGGTCACGCCACGGTCAGCGAGCAGGCCGGCCATCAGCGCCGTTGCAGCAATGCCGCCTGCGGCGCCGTGCATTTCCCGCGCACCGATCCCGCGGTCATCATGCTGGTGCATGACGGCGACCGCGCCCTCCTTGGGCGCCAGGCGCAGTGGCCGGCGGGAATGCATTCGGTGCTGGCCGGCTTCGTCGAGCCGGGCGAGAGCCTAGAAGAGGCGGTGGCGCGCGAGGTGATGGAGGAAGTGGGCATCCCCGTGGCCGAGGTGCGCTATCAATCCTCGCAGCCCTGGCCGTTCCCCTCTTCCATCATGCTGGGATTCACCGCGCGAGCTTTGAGCCCGGAGATCCGGTTGTCGCAGGATGAGATCGAAAGCGCCGCCTGGTACAGCCGCGACGAGCTGCGCCGCTCGCCGGAAAACGAGGAGTTCCGCCTGTCGCGCCGGGATTCCATCTCGCGGCGGCTGGTGGACGACTGGCTGGCGGCCGGCTGACGCGTTCAGCTGCCGAGGATGACATCAGCGCCCAGGGTTATCGGGTCGGCCGTGTTCAGTGTCACCACCAAGAGTTCGAAGCCGTTGCCAATGTTACCGTCCGTATCGACGCTGATCTCGACAGTCCCGCCCGTGTCTTCGATCTCGACTCGTGCCGCCCGGTCCTTGGCGGCGATGCTAAGCTTGTCCAACAGGAAATCCAGATTGACCTGATCCTGTCCGCCCATGGCATTACCGTCGAAACCGGTGACGATGTCGCCGCCATCGAGAATGGTCATGTAGAATAGGCGATCATTGCCGGCGCTGACATCGATGGCATCGGCGCCACCGCCGCCGACGATGACGTTGTTGCCCGACCCGCCGCCCAGACTGTCCGCGCCATCGTCGCCGAAGATCACGTCATTGCCGAGGCCGCCATCGAGCGTGTCCGCGCCGTTGCCACCGGAGAGCTTGTTGGCACCGGCATTGCCGGTGATGACGTTGGCGCCGTCATTGCCGGCGCCATTGATCGCCGCCGCGCCCAGCAATTGCAGGTCTTCGATATCGACGCCAAGCGTGAAGGTAATGACGCTTTGCACGGTATCGCTGCCGTCGCTGTCGGAGATCTTGTCGGCAGCGCTGTTGATCACATAGACATCGTTGCCGTCGCCGCCGATCAGGCTGTCATTGCCGGCGCCGCCATCCAGCGAGTCGTTGCCGATGCCGCCGGTGAGCGTGTCGTTGCCGGCATTGCCGCTGAGGGTATCGTTGCCGGCGCCGCCGTCGATCTTGTCGGCCGCCTTCGTGCCGGAGACGCGGTTGGCCGCGCCGTCAGCGACGAAGTTCAATGCGACGGCGCCGAGGAAACTGTAGTGCTCGATGCCGAAGGCAACGCCGACCAGAGTCTGGTTGGTGCGAAGCTCGTCGTTGGTATCGCCGCCCAGCTCCTCGATCTTGTCCGTGGCGCTGTCCTGCACATAGACATCTTGGCCGCTGCCGCCGGTCATTGTGTCGGCGCCGAGGCCTCCATCCAAGGTATCGCTGCCGTCGGCACCGGTCAGTGAATCCGCGCCGGCAAGACCGTTCAGCTTGTTGAATCCGCCATTGCCTTTGATGGTGTTATCGAGCGCATTGCCCGTGCCGACGATGTGCTCGCCGTCGAGCAAAGTTAAATGCTCCAGATTGGCGCCGAGGGTGAAGCTGACCTTGCTTTCCACGGTATCCGTGCCACCGGCCGCGGCCTTGAGGGTCTCGGTCACTACATCCTTGCTGCTGTCGACCCCGTAGGTGTCGTTGCCGGCGCCGCCCGCCATCCTGTCGATGCCGGCGCCGCCCTCGAGGGTGTTGTCAAGGCCATTTCCGATGAGAATATTGTTCAGCTCGTTGCCGGTGGCCAGCGCGGCCGTGCCCTTCGCATCGAGGGTCAGGTTCTCTTCGTTCGCGCCCAGCGCATAGTCGACCATGCTGACGATCACGTCGATGCCGCCCTTCGCCCCACCGTTGGCCTCCACCACATCGTCGCCCGCGACATCGACGAGATAGATGTCGTTACCGTCACCGCCCGCCAGAACATCCGCGCCGCCGGCGCCATCCAGCTTGTTGGCGAAGGCATTGCCGGTGATCTCGTTGTCCAGATCATTGCCGGTCCCGATTGCTGCCTTGCCGATCAGAGTCAGATCTTCGAGGCCCGCGCTCAGAACATAGGCGATGGCGCTTTCCACCCGGTCGATGCCGTCGCTATCGGCGATCTTGTCGGCTTTGTTGTCGATGCCGTAGACATCGTTGCCGGCGCCCCCCGACAGGTTGTCGCCGCCGGCGCCGCCAATGAGCGTATCGTCGCCGGCTGCGCCGACCAGCGTATCGGCCGCTGTCGTTCCGCTGATCCGGTTGTTCTGGCCGTCGGCTGAGAAACTCACCGTTTTGCCGCCGACGAAGCTGTAATGCTCGATGCCGGCGACGATGGCCGTAAGGATCTGATTGGTGCGCAGCTCATCGTTCAAGCTGACGCCCGCCTCATCGATATCGTCGAGCTTGTTGTCCTGGAGATAGAGGTCGTCGCCCTCTCCACCCTCAAGGCTGTCGGCGCCGACGCCGCCGTCCACCGTATCGCTGCCATCGCCGCCGGTCAGCGTGTCGTTACCGGTGAGCCCCGCCAGGCCGTTGGCGCCGTCATTGCCTTCGATGTCGTTGGCCAAGCTGTTGCCCACGCCGACCGTGTTGTCAGCGCCGGTCAGAATGAGGTGATCGATGTTCGCGCCGAGGGCGAGAGAGATCTTGCTTTCGATCGTATCGATGCCGCCGCCGGCGGCCCAGGAGCGATTCTCGATCACGACGTCTGCCTTGCTATCGACAACGTAGGTGTCGTCGCCGAAGCCGCCGATCATCCGGTCGGCGCCCAAGCCGCCATCAAGGCGGTTGTCATTATTGTTGCCGACCAAGATGTTTGCGAGCTCATTGCCGGTACCGTCGATATCGATGATTCCCGTGAGAGTCAGGTTCTCGATATTTTTGCCCAGCCCGAAGGTTACAAAACTTTGCACGAGATCGATGCCGCCGACGGCACCGCTCTCGCTTTCGGTCACGAGGTCGCCGAGATCGTCGATGACGTAGATGTCGTTGCCGCGACCGCCGGTCAGCGAATCAGCACCGAGCCCACCATCGAGCGTGTCCTTGCCCAGACCGCCGGTCAGTCCGTTGACGAATTCATTTCCGACCAGCAAATCGTTGGCTTTGCCACCGATCGCATTCTCGATGATAGCGCCGTTGGCGATGGTAAACCCGCCGCGGATTCCCGCCATCCAGGATACGAACCCGCCGGCGTTGGGCCCAGTCAGCGGTGCGTCGTTCAAGCTGATGAAGCAATTTCCGCCGAGACTCTCGGCGCTGATTGTATCGATGCCGCCGGCATCCCAGATGCAGGACCAGAATGTGCCGGATGCATTGACGCCGGGCAGGACGTAGGAATCGTCGCCCGTATGATAGGTCATGTTCGCGCCGTACATCGCCTGCAACGCGGCAATGTCGAAGGCCATCGGCCCACCCTGCCAGCCATAGGCGAACGAATTCGACGGCAGGCTTCGCCAGCCGTCGATGTAGGTCATCGTGGTCCAGATGCCCTGATTCAGGCCGAAATCGCCGGTATCGCTGCTGTTGTCGACGCCGGGGAACAGGGTCGCATCGAACGCAGAGCCGCCGTCATGGGGATGGGCCAGGCCGAGACCGTGACCCATTTCGTGGATGATCGTGATGAACCCAAATCCGCCTTGCTCGAGCGTGGGCGCCGCCCATGTGGAATGCTGCTGATTGAAGTAGCCGTAGATCGGGTCGCCATGGCTCCCATCCGGAATCTCATGGACGCCCAAGGTCGACGGGCCGATGTAGGCGCTGTCCACCGCCCACCAGACGATATCCGCGGCAGCCTGAGACGGGGCCGCCTGGAAATCGAGGTTACAGACATTCTCGTAGAGTTCGATCGCCCGCTCGAAGGCTTCGATTTCGAACGAACGCCAGGCGCGGCCGACGAACGGATCGCCGAATTCGTCGATCGCGCTGCCCTGGCCGAAGAAGTAAAGGATCGGGCCGCCGGACCAGCCTGCGCCGCCCCAAATCAGCGAATCGATATAGGGGTTGTCGTAGCCCGAACCGGGAACGGACGTGTCCTGATCAGCCATTCTTCCTTAATTCCCTCACACGCCCGGTACCTGTGAATGTTACGGCCAGTTTTTTGTCTTCGCTGACTTTAGTCGAATACAGAATATGCCGCTAGCGTGTCTTTCCCGTGAAGCTGTCGGGACTGGCAATGCATTGTAGCAACTTGGAAGTATTCGAGATTGCCGCTAGGTAGATGTTAATGATCGTTGTTAATCCTCTCGGCGCGCCGAGCGCAGCCGGCGCGAGACTTAGGGTGTTGACCGTATTAAGGGACAGAAATGGTGGTCCGGAATAAATACTTTCGGCGTCGGCTACTTCCCGCTCCGGAACGGATGCGCCGGATAGACGCCGAGGATCTTCACCTCGCGGGAGAAGAAGCTGAGTTCTTCCAGCGCCAGGCGCACGGAGCGCTGGTCGGGATGGCCCTCGATATCGGCGTAGAACTGCGCGACGGTAAAGCGCTCATCGAGGATGTAGCTTTCAAGCTTCACGATGTTCACGCCGTTGGTGGCGAAGCCGCCGAGCGCCTTGTAGAGCGCCGCGGGGACGCTGCGCACGCGGAAGACGAAGCTGGTGATGATCAGGCCGTTGTTCGGATCGGGGTCAAGCGGCTCGCGGCGCATGATGACGAAGCGCGTGGTATTGTGCCGGCCGTCGGCGATATCCGCCTTCAGCGACACCAGCCCGTAGATCTGCCCGGCGAGTTCCGAGGCGATGGCGGCCTGCGTGACGTCGCCGGCCTTCGCCACATCCGCCGCGGCGCCTGCGGTATCGGCATGGACGATGGCCTTCAGGCCAAGCTCGCCGATGATCTTCCGGCATTGCGGCAGGGCATGCACATGGCTGTGCACCTTCTTGATCGTTTGCAGCGTGGCGCCCTTGGGCGCCAGCAGGTGATGCACCACCCGCTGAAAATGCTCGCCGATGATATGCAGGCCGGACTCCGGCATCAGGTGATGCACATCGGCGACGCGGCCGGCCAGAGAGTTGTCGATGGCGATCATCGCCAGCGTGGCTCGGCCGTCGCGCGCGGCGGCGAACGTCTCCTCGAACGTGTCGCAGGGCAGCGTCGCCATGCCAGGATAGGCGGTGCGGCAGGCGAGATCGCCATAGGCGCCGGAGGCGCCCTGAAACGCGATGCTCTCAGCGGGATCGGCAGATGGGTTCGCAGCGCTCATGATTTCTGGGTTCGACTTAGAATGGCGCGGGCGCGCTCAAGATCGGCGGGAGTATCGACACCGAGCGGAACCAAGTCAACGAGGGCGGCGTCGATGCGCATGCCCGCATCGAGCGCGCGCAGCTGCTCCAGCCGCTCGCGCCGTTCCAGCGGCGCCGGCGGCAAACTCACGAACCGCTCCAGCGCCGCGCGGCGATAGGCATAGATGCCGATATGATGATAGTGCGGGCCATCCCCCGAGGGCACGGGCAGGCGGCTGAAGTAGAGCGCCCGGGCAACCGGTGGCCGGCGCGCCATCGCGCCGTCATCGAAGACAACCGCCGCCTTCACCACATGGGGATTGTCGCGCTCCGCTGGATCGGCGATGCGGGAGACGACGGTGCCGACATCGGCGGCGGGATCGGCGAGGGCGGCCAGAGCGCCACGCAGCGCCGCCGGCGCCATGGTCGGCAGATCGCCCTGCATATTGATCACGGCGTCGTGGCGCCGTTCCCGGTCGGCCGCATGCAGCGCCTCGGCAATGCGGTCGGAACCGGAAGGATGATCGGGACGGGTCAGAACGGCGTTGCCGCCGGCGGCACGTATTGCGGCAGCGATCTCCTCCTCCGCACAGGCCACAACAACCGGTCCGACATCCGCCTCCATGGCGCGGCGCCAGACCTGGACGATCATCGGCGCGCCCTGGATGTCGGCCAGCGGCTTGCGCGGCAGCCGGACCGAGGCCAAGCGAGAGGGGATGATCACGATCGGGTTGGTGACGGGCGGCCGGCGGGTTCCAGTCGGGGGCCAATCGGGATCGGTGTTCGTCATAGCAACCTTGTAGGGCGCGGGCACCCGGCGGAGCCCGAATCGATGTTCCGAATCAGGATGTTGCGACATATTGCCGCGCAACCTTCGGCGCCGGCACCTTATCCCGCCGGGCGATAAGGGAAAACCGCCAATTGCGCGATGCCGTGCATTGGACAGCCCGCAATCGACTCATTACATTCCGCGCCCGCCGGTGGGGCGGCCATTTTGTACAATGCGCCGCTCCAGAGCTTCCAAGGGGTGGTTACCGATGTCCTCACTCGAGACCAACAAGATCGTCGGCGCCGTTCTGGTCGCCGGCATGGCCCTGCTTGTCAGCGGCATCATCGCCGACAAACTGGTCGAACCGAAGGCATCCCATGGGGCGGTGGCCGCGCTGCCGGAAGGCGAAGGCGGCGAGACCTCCCAGCCCGAACCGGCCGCGACGCTCGAGCCGGTGAGCGGCCTGCTGGCTTCGGCCGATGTCGCCGCCGGCGCCACCGTCTTCAAGAAATGCGCCACTTGCCACACGGTGGAGAAGGGCGGCGCCGCCAAGGTCGGGCCGAACCTCTGGAACATTGTCGGCGGCAAGCATGCCCATATGGAAGGCTTCGCCTATTCCGACGCGATGAAGGCGCTGGCGGACAAGGAATGGAACTACGAAGATCTGAACGCCTTCCTGGCGGCGCCCAAGACCCACATCCCCGGGACCAAGATGACCTTCCCCGGCCTGAAGAAGGTGGAGGATCGCGCAGCCGTCATCGCTTATCTGCGCACGATGGCGGATTCGCCGGCGCCGCTGCCCGATCAGGCCGCGATCGACGCCGCCAACGCCGCGGCAAAGGCGGCAACGGGCAGCGCCGAAGCACCGGCAACCGCTGCGCCGACGGCAACAGACGCCGGCACCGCCGCGACAGCCGAGCCGGCCACCAGCGGAACCGCGGAAACGGCGGCTGCCCCCGCCGAACCG
>Ga0184612_10000032_pt1 | contig 57294 bp, 48 predicted proteins | sample PLM3_60_coex_FD_133163 | JGI IMG/M metagenome (GOLD analysis project Ga0184612, IMG submission 133163) | Groundwater sediment microbial communities from an aquifer in East River, Colorado, USA - PLM3_60_coex | ecosystem: Environmental > Terrestrial > Soil > Riparian zone | place: USA: East... | reverse complement strand
TCGAGACGAGGAGGTCGTGGGATGCGGGCAGCTGTCTTCACGGATGCCGACTTCGATCGAACCGACAGCGTGACCACTACGCTGCATGCGCTCCTGCGGCATGCGCCGCCGGACGTGCGCCCTCGGATCTATACCCTGTCGGACCTCGACGTGGACGAGCCCGAGTACCTGGCGCTGCGATCGCCGGCAATCCCGCTGAAGATCGGTGGCCTGTCGCAAATGCACGTGCCGCGTCTCCGCGAGCTGGAGAGGCGGCTCGTGGGCGACGAGGTACGCGCGATTCACGTGACCACGCCAGGGCCCGCGGGCCTGGCGGCGCGGTATCTTGCGCGCCGGATGGGGCTTCCGCTCGTGGGCAGCATCCACGCATCGCATCTTCCGGGCGTGATGGACGCCGGCAGCGGAGCGAGCGGGCGTCAGTACGGCGCGTCGGTGAGATCGCACTACCTCCGCTGGCTCTACGGCGCGTGTTTGAGGGTTCTGGTTCCTTCTGCGGACGCGGTGCAGGGTCTGACCAGCGCGGGATGGCACGCCGAACGACTCGTCGTCTGGCCGGGAGGCGCCGACGCCGAGGCATTCTCGCCCGCGCGGCGATCCCAGCGGCTGCGTGACGTGTGGCATGTCTCCGAGCGGCGGCCGGCGATTCTGTGTGTCGGGCGCCTGGATGGAAAAAGCGGCCTCGAGCTCATCGAACCGGTCGGCTCGCTTCTGCACCGCCAGGGAATTGCCCACCGGTTCATCGTCGTCGGCGAGGGGCCGGCGATGTCCCGCCTGCAGGAGTCCTGTCCGGACGCGGTGCTTCCGGGCCGGCTGTCCCATCGCGACCTCGCGACCGTCATGGCGTCGGCCGACCTCTTCCTCTGGCCCGGCGAGGCGAGCACGGCGGGCCTCGTCCTGCTGGAAGCGCAGGCATCGGGGCTGCCGGTGCTCGTGACGAGCGGGGGAAACGCCCGCGAGCACATGCGGCCCGGCGTCACCGGCGTCGTATGCCGTCCCGGTGATGTCCTGGGCGTCGGCGCGCGGGCGTCCGAGCTGTTAGGGGATGCTGGACGCCGCCGCGTCTTGGGCGACGCGGCCCGCCGCCTTGCGCAATCGCGTTCCTGGCCCGCATCGCTCGAACGCGTGTATGGTCTTTATCGCGCGGCAAGCCGGCCGGGTGCGCTCGGCGTGCATGTTCGTCCCGCGCAGACACCCGTCCGCGCCGCGAGGGCACAACGATGACGCTCCGCATCTCCGTGATTGTCTGCGCGCACAACGAGGAGCGGATCCTTCCGGGGTGCCTGCATTCGATTCTGGCGCAGACACGCCCGCCCGACGAACTGCTGGTCATCAACAATGCGAGCACCGATGAGACGGGCGCCGTGGCGCGCCAGATTCCGAGCGTCCGCGTGGTCGACGAGCCGCGCAAAGGCCTGGTGGTCGCGCGTGAAACGGGACGCGTCGAGGCGCGAGGCAACCTGCTCGTGTACGTCGACGCGGATTGCCGCACGCCGCTGACGTGGCTGGAGCGCATCGAGCGGCACTTCGACCGCGATCCCGATCTCGTCGCGCTGTCCGGCCCCTATCGTTTCTACGACTGGGACTGGTGGGGGCGGACGTTGATCCGCGCCTATGACTTCACGCTCGCCCCCGGGACGCAGGTGCTGGTGAAGCACATCCTGCGCCTCGGCACCATCTTCTATGGAGGCAACTTCGCGGCGCGCCGGGCCGCTCTGGAGAGCATTGGAGGATTCGACACCTCGATCGAGTTTCACGGCGAAGACACCAATGTGGGACGGCGACTGTTCGGCGTGGGCAAGGTCTCGCTCAAGTACGACTGCTTTCTCTACACCTCGGCGCGCCGATACAGGGCGTTGGGCAAGGGGGCGGTGTTCCGCCTCTACATGCGCAACTTCACGTCGGAGATCCTCCATCGCCGTCCGAAGGACACGTCGCATGTCGACGTGCGCATGTGATGCCCGGCTACGAGCCCTTTCTGCTCTGCGATTTTCACGTCCACACGCGCTGGAGCGACGGCCGGCTGACCCTGCGGGAAGTCGTCGACCTCTATGGCGAGACCGGTAAGTTCGACGTCATCGCGATCACCGATCACATCCTGATGAAGAAGGACCTGCTTGCGCGGATCGGTCGTGTGGCGACGCTCGGTCGTCGGAACTTCGGACTGCGGGACGAGACGTTCGATGCGTATCTGGACGCGATCAGGTCGGAAGCGTCGCGGGCACTGCGCAAGTATGGCATGCTCGTGATCCCTGGTGCCGAGGTGACCCAGAACAGTCTGCGCGGCAAGCAGAACTCCCACATCATCGCGCTCGACATCAAGCGTTACATCAGCGCCGACCAGTCGGCGCTGGACGTGTTGCGGGAGATCCGCCGCCAGGACGCGCTCAGCATCGCCTGCCACCCGCACCATCGGACCACGCGGCGGATCGAGATCAGCACGTGCTATCTGTGGGACCACCGGAAGGCGCTGTCGGACCTCGTCGACGTCTGGGAGGCGGCGAATCGAGATGACTTGTTCTCGGTCACCAGCCTCAAGCACTATCCTTATGTGGCCAACAGCGACTTTCACAAGCCGAAGCACCTGCACTCGTGGAAGACGCTCTTGAGATGTGAGAAGACCTGGCCCGCCATCAAGCGGGCGTTGCGGAGCAACGTCGACGTCGCCTTGACGCTCTTCCGCAACGGCGCCTGGCGCGCGTCCTGATGGCAGATTGGTGATGCAGTCCATGAGATTCACGAGTGTCGCGGTTGTGCTGGGGGTGTGCCTGAGCGTCGCATCGGCGGAGGCGGCGACGCGGATTCGCATCATGCCGCCCGATGGCGGTGTGCTGGCGGTGGGGCAGCGAGTCGATGTTCGGGTCGAAGCGACCTCGGATGGCGCCGAACCTCCCCGAGGCCTCACGGTCCTCATCAACGGCAAGGACGTCACGGGCCGCAATATCCTCGCGGCGGGCGCGGGCGGCGAGCGTGGCGCCGGTGGGACCGGGACTGATGGGACCGTGCGTCTCGCGCACAGGGCCGGCGTCGCCCCGCCGAACACGACGAACTTTCTGATGCGCGACTTCAGCGTCGCGGTGCCGGGCCCTCTCGTTATCGAGGCGCGAACGGCTGACGGCGCCCGCGCGAGCGTGCGGCTGACGGTCGAGCGCTGGCAGGCCCGGGGGCCGGCCGCGTCGGCCAGGAACATCATCCTGTTGCTCGGAGATGGCATGGGCATCGCGCACCGGACGGCCGCGCGACTCGTGTCGCGCGGCCTGCACAACGGGAAGGCGAACGGCCGCCTGGCGATGGACACGCTCGACGTGACCGGCATCGTCATGACTCCGTCGCTCAACTCGGCAATCACCGACTCGTCTCCCGGGATGGCCGCCTACTCGACCGGACAGAAGGGCAGCAACAACCAGGAAGGTGTCTTTCCGGACAACACGGCCGACGCCTTCGACAATCCCCGCATCGAGTACATCGGCGAGCTCCTGGCACGCACACGGGGCCGCGGCTTCAACGTCGGCATCGTCACGACATCTGACGTGACGGACTCGACGCCGGCCGCCAACGCCGTGCACACGTCGGATCGGTACGCGGGCCCGGAGATTGCCGCTCGCTTCTTTGACGAGCGCGAGGTCAACGGCGTGAGCGTCCTGCTTGGCGGCGGCGCGAGACATTTCATGCCCAAGGACGCCGGAGGCGAACGCACCGACAGCCGGCGGCTGGCCGATGAGTTCGAACGCGCCGGATACACGAGGATTGCCACCGCAACCGATGTCGGTCGCCTGTCCTCGGCAGCCACACCGCCGGCCAGGATTCTGGGTCTCTTTCACTCGACGCATATGCCCGTCGCCTTCGACAAAGTCGGCGCCGGCCGGTACAGCGACGAGCTGGCCAGGCCGGCGAATGCTGCCTACCGCGACACACCCATGCTCGAAGACCTGGCGCGCCTGGCGTTGCGAAGCCTCTCGGCGCATTCACCCCGTGGGTTCTATTTGATGGTGGAGGGCGCGTCGATCGACAAGCGCGCGCACGCGGTCGATGCCGAGCGCACGATCTGGGATGTGATCGAGTTCGATCGGGCCGTGCAGGTTGCGCTCGATTTCGCCCGGCGCACGAACACCGACCGCGATCCCGCCAACGACTCGCTCGTGATCGTGGCCGCCGACCACGAAACCGGCGGGCTCGGGATTGTCGGGGTCGGCAACGAGCGCTATGCGCCGGAGGTTCTTGGCAAGGCCGTGCGCGACTACGCAGCCGTGTTTCGTTTCGTGCCGGCTCAGGAACTGAACTTCTTCCCTAACTACGAGGTGGACGAACGGGGCTATCCCGTCGATCCGGACCCGTCGCGCAAGATCCTGCTGGGGTGGGCCGCGGGTCAGGATCACTACGAGAACTGGATGTCGAACCGCCTGCAGCGGGAAGCGGCGGTGGCGGAGGGGAAGCCCGCGGTGAGCGTGGCCAACCCTGCGCGGGACGGGGCCGGCGACACGAGCGATAACAAAACGGCGCGCGGGGTCGCGATTCCGGGCTTTCTCGTCAAAGGCACGATCGAAAACGGCGAGACGCCATGCCCGTCACCGGCGGGATGCCCCGGCGACACGGCGTCGCTCGGTCACACAATCTCCGGGCATACCGCGTCGGACGTGCCGCTGTCGGCCTCGGGTCCAGGTGCGTGGCAATTCACCGGGGTGTACGAGAACTCCGACGTGTTTCTGAAGATGCTGCGCGCCACCCGCGGCAGCTACGTGCTGCCGTCCGCGGCGCCGCGGGCGTCAGTTCCCGCGAATCGGGAGACCGGCCGCCGGCCGTAGGCTCCGCCACTCGACGCCCATCCAACCGGCGAGCGTCGCGGCGACCTGATTCGTGCGCAGCGCGGGATGCTCGCGCCACTCGCCCCGCCTGGACATCGAGGGCGAGATGAGCGCGATCCACACATCCTGCGCGCCGTCGACCTTGGCGCCGTGGTCGCGCCAGTCCTTGATCGTGTGTCCTCGGCCGTGGTCTGTCGTGATGAGGAGATGTGTGCGATCGCGGTACGCCGGATCCGCCTGCAGCCACGCCCAGAGTTCGCGCAGATACGCGTCGGTGCGCGCATAGGTCTCGAGCACGCGATCGTAACGGCCGTCGTGCGCCCAGTCGTCGGTCTCGCCGAGCGCGAGATACACGACGCGCGGCCGCGCGCGCATGAAGTGATCCATGGCAAACCGGAAAGTGTAGACGTCGTGCCTGACGGAGTTCCACGGCGTCGGCGTCTCCATCTGCAGGCGGCTGAGCTCGCGGATCGAAGGCTCGGTCGACTCGAACGGCTCGAAACCGGTATTGACCGTCAGCGAACCTTCGGTATGCTCGACGATCGCGTCAAAGACATTCCACGAACCGAAGACGCCGACCTGGGACTTCGTGAGCGTCAAGCGGGAGCGGAGCTCCTCGAGCACCGTGGCGTACGGATTACGCACCGGGTCGTTGCTCTTGATCGTGTCGTCGTGCGCCTCGCCGAGGAGGATTTCCGAGTAGCCCGGATAGGAAAAGCGATGGGTGTTGGTCAGCGTGACCGAGCTGCCCTGCGTTCTGTTGCCTGCAATCGATCCGTGCTCGCGCATGAGCGTGCCCCAGAAGAAGGGCATGAGCTTCTCCCGACGAGCGGAGGGCGTGTCGGCCCAGAACCGCCGATACGCCGGCTGGTCCTCGATCTGTTGCTTCTCGCGTAGCGTTGACTTGAACACGTCGAGATCCAGCCCGCCGAAGATCTCTTCGGTCCGCGCGCCGTCGAGGGTGATCAGGATCACGGCTTGACGGTCGGGCTGGGCCGTGCCGGGCACTGAGAGATTCCAGACAGTACCCACAGCCACGAGAAACACGGCGTACGATGGGAAGGCTCGTTGTTCACTCATGCTAGTAGAAGCTATCTCAAAATGGGAGACCATTTCACCCGTGAAGGATACACCCCGACCGTGAGCACCGGGTCAGACGCGCCTTCGCTCCTCGACACGGCCGTACTCTTTCTGCGGCTCGGAACGACCGCCTTCGGCGGACCGGCCGCGCACATTGCGCTGATGGAAGACGAAGTCGTGCGCCGGCGTCGATGGCTGTCGCGCGAACAGTTTCTGGATTACCTCGGCGCGACGAACCTCATTCCGGGTCCGAACTCGACCGAGCTGGCGATTCACATCGGCATGGCGCGCCAGGGCTGGCCGGGTCTGCTCGTGGCGGGGGCCTGCTTCATTCTCCCCTCCGCACTCATCGTCGGGATGATGGCCTGGGCTTACGTGCGATACGGTGCGCTGCCCCAGGTCGCAGGCATCCTCGATGGCATCACGCCGGTCGTGATCGCGATCGTCGTCTTTGCGCTGTGGCAATTGGGTCGAACCGCGGTGAAGTCGTCTGATCTCGCAATGCTGGGGCTGGGTGCGCTCGTAGCGCTTCTGGCGGGCGTGCATGAGCTCGTCGTGCTGCTGGCCGCAGGTGTGGTCAGCGCCTTCTCCGGCGGTGCGATCCCGTGGCGCCGTCGGATCGCTGCGCTGGCGGGCCTTGCCTATGGATGGACGTCGTTGTCAGGCTGGGGCTCGGGGTTGGCGGCAGCCGTCGCGAGCGGCGCCGCCGGCCCGACCGCCGCGTTCTCGATGTGGTCTCTGTTTCTGGTCTTCGCCAGGATCGGCGCGCTGCTCTTCGGGAGCGGGTACGTGCTCGTCGCGTTTCTGCGCGCCGATGTCGTCGAGCGTCTCGGCTGGCTCACCGAGCGGCAACTGCTGGATGCGGTCGCCGTGGGGCAGGTCACGCCTGGTCCGCTCTTCACGACGGCGACGTTTGTCGGGTATCTCCTGGGCGGCGTTACCGGCGCGGCAGTCGCGACGGTGGGTATCTTTCTGCCGGCGTTCGTGTTCGTGGCGTTGAGCGGTCCGCTCGTGCCCCGCCTGCGGCGGTCTCGGGTCGCGGCGGCGGTGCTCGATGGCGTGAACGTCGCGTCGCTGGCGATGATGGCCGCTGTGACGTGGCAGCTGGGCTCGGCGACCTTACGGGCGCCCGTGCCACTCGCGCTGGCCGGCCTCAGCCTTCTGCTGCTTACTCGCTATTCGATCAATCTGACGTGGCTCGTCGCAGGCGGTGCCACGGTTGGCTGGATCTTCGGGCGTTCGCCGTAGTCGCTCGGAGGCAGGCCTCTGCGGCGGCGCGACAGCCGGTTCACAACATCCGAAGGACGGTGGGCCGACGGACTCGGAAGGCAGCACCCGGTTTTCTTCTGTAGACGGCCGGTGTCCCTACGGACGGTCTCGAGGTGGCCGAGCGCATGATTTACCGCCTCGCGGATCGTGCCGACGACAGGCTCGCCTGCGTTGGCCATTCGGTAGTAGACCCACAAGCCTTCGCGCCGCGTGTCGACCAGGCCGGCGCGGCGCAGATACGCCAGATGCCGCGACGCCTTCGGCTGCGGAATGCGCAGGCTCTCGTGGATGTGGCACACGCAGACCTCGCCGGTCAGCAGCAGGCCCAGGATGCGCAGCCTGGTCGCGTCCCCGAGCGCCTGGAACAGGGTAGCCATCGTGTCGAGTGGTTTGCTCATATACGCGTTGACAAATATACCACGACGGGCGTAGATTGCAGTATGTGCGTATGCGAATATAGCGAGGGGGTCAGATGAGTGACGCGAACGTTCAGGATGCGGTTCGGGAGAAGTACGGAGCAATCGCGACATCGGCAGGGAAGACGGGCTGTTGCGGGCCGACCGCCTGCGGCGGCGGCGACGCGATCACGTCGAAGCTGTACTCGGAGGACGAGAAGCAGGGGCTGCCGGAGGAGGCTGTGGCCGTGTCGCTCGGCTGCGGCAATCCGACGGCGCTCGCAGAGCTCGAACCCGGAGAGACGGTGCTCGACCTGGGATCGGGAGGTGGCATCGACGTGCTTCTCTCAGCGCGGCGTGTCGGACCGACGGGCCGGGTGTATGGACTCGACATGACCGACGAAATGCTCGCGCTCGCAAGAGAGAATCAGCGTAAGGCGGGCGTTACGAACGTCGAGTTTCTCAAGGGAACGATCGAGGCCATACCGCTGCCGGAGAGCTCCGTCGACGTGATCATCTCGAACTGCGTCATCAATCTGTCGACGGACAAGGATGCCGTTCTGCGGGAGGCGTTCCGCGTGCTCAAGCCGGGCGGCCGTTTCGCCGTGTCCGACGTGGTCGTTCGCGGGGCGGTGCCGGACGCCATTCGCCGGAGCATGGAGCTCTGGATCGGATGTATTGCTGGCGCGATGGAAGAGTCGCAGTACGAGAGCAAATTGAAGGCTGCCGGATTCTCGGACATCGAGTTGCAACCGTGGCGCGTCTACGACGTCGAAGATGCGCGGTCGTTTCTGACCGGCGCGGGCATTGACGTGGACGCGGTTGCGCCTCAGGTCGACGGCAGGTTCGCCAGCGCGTTCGTTCGCGCCCGCAAGCCTGAGCAGTCTGTTGCACCCTGCTGTGGGCCGGAGTGCTGTGGTGGATGAGCGGGCGGGCGTCCCATAGGGCCAGGACTCGACTGGAGTACACAAGATGGATACCTACAACGTTCTGTTTCTCTGCACCGGCAACTCGGCGCGCAGCATCATGGCGGAGGCGCTCCTGAATTTTTGGGGCAAAGGCCGCTTTCACGCGTTCAGCGCGGGCAGCTTCCCGAAGGGCCAGGTCCATCCGCTGGCAATAGCCACGCTCGAACGAAGCCATCTCCCGACGGGTCAGCTGCGAAGCAAGAGCTGGAACGAGTTTTCATCACCGGATGCGCCCCCGATGCAGTTCGTCTTCACCGTCTGCGACGACGCTGCTGCAGAGGTGTGCCCCGTCTGGCCGGGCCAGCCGATGACCGCGCACTGGGGTATAGAAGATCCTGCCGCGGCGACCGGGTCGGACGAGGAGAAGGCCAGAGCGTTTACAAAGGCCTTTCGTGAGCTCGACGCGCGGATCAAGATCTTCACGAGCCTGCGGCTCGAGATGCTCGACCGGATGGCGCTGCAGCGCCAACTGAACGAGATTGGTTCGGCCAGAGCCGGGAACCTGACGACGAGCTAGTCGGAGGTCAGCGGTCTGGACCCGTGGCTCGCGTTACTTCGTGCGGGTTTGGTGACGACGATGCGATCGAGCTCGTCGCCCTGTTCGGAGACCTGCTTCAGCGTCAGCCGCGCCCCGTCCACATCGACCACGGTGAACGAGTACACATCGCTCACGAGCTTCATCGTGTACGGCTGCCACGTCGCCACGTTGTCGGTCTGGTCGGGATCGTAGGCGCCCGCGCCGCCGGCGCCAGTCACGATGTACAGCACACCATCAGGCGTGGTGTCGCTCGCCCCATCGAATGTCTGGTCGATCTCGAAGTCGCCATCGACCACGTAGGAATTCCCAGCCTTGAACGTGCGGTCGGGCGCAGGCCTGGCCAGGAACCTGAGCGGCCGCGTGCGCTGGTAGTTGTGCACGTGGCCGTTGAACACGATGTCGACGCCGCGATGCTCGAGGATGTCGCTGACGAGCCGCATCTGCTGTTCTGTGAAGTGCGCGCGCGACGAGTTGAACGGCGCATGGTGAAAGACCACGAACTTCCACGTGGCACTGCGCGCGGCGGCCAGATCCCGCGCCAGCCAGTTTCGCAGGTACGCATCGGACCAGTCGACGTACACGTTCGAGTCCAGGAACGTCCAATGGGAGTTGCCGTAGTCGAAGGAGTAATTCGACATCCTCGGAAAAGTCGATCGGATGATCCCCAGGTGGTTCTTGACGCGATCCGGCGGCCCCTTGATCGCCTGCGTATTCGGCAGCCCAGGCTGCGTATACGGGCCGTTGAGGGGAAACGCCCAGGTCAGGAAATACGCCTGGCCATCAGGATCGCGATCGACATCACCCGTGCCGGCGTCGTGGTTGCCGTAAGCGCCGAACGACAGGCGCGAGCGAATCAACGGTGCGCCCGTTTCCGGCGTCGCGGTGTCAGCGTTGTAAATCGGAAAGTACTTCTCGCGATACTCGGCCATGCGGCCGGTCGAATACACGATGTCGCCGGCGATAGCGAAGAAGTCCGGTTGTGCACGGTGCATCTGATAGACGACGCGCTTCTCCTGATCCGTGTTGGCCCCAGTGTCCCCAGTGACCGCAAAGCGGTACGGCTGGTCCGCCGATGCCCGCGCTTTGCCCCTGGCGGTAAACACGACCTGACCGTTTCTCGAGACGCGGTAGTCGAACTCGCTGCCAGGATCGAGCCTCGTCAACGGAACCGAAAACAGGCGGTACAACGCATCGGGCGTCCCCACGAGCCGCCCGCCGGTCACGATGGCCGACCGCCACGGCTCGTCCCCACGCTGCCGGACGTCAACGGTCCACTTCGCATCGGTGTCGTTTACCGCCTGCCAGAGCACGCGCACGGGCTCCGACGGCGACAGCTTCGGCAGGTCGCCGAGCTGCAAGTACGGCTTGACGATGAACGGACTCGCGGACGTCCACATCGTCTGATCGGCGGCAGGTAGAGCCGTTCCCGCCACTATTGCGACACCAGCGAGCCCGGCGAGCACCAGGGGCGCGCCTAGCGTGCGCCTGCAGCGGGCGAGTCCAACCGAAACGAGTGGCATCATGGGACCGCTCTTCATCTTTCCTGCTTGTTTCCGTTCGATCGTCTCCGCGGATGTTAACGCATGACGATTCGAAACTGCGAAATCCAGGACGCGCCTTGGGGACTCGGAGCCGGACTGCCGTTACGGCGTGATGAAGATGTTCCACTCTGTTGACGTTCACGTTGCGTGGCGAGTGTACGGTGGATCGGACAAGCAGGAAGGCCACGATGGATCCTGAGCAGGTGCGTGAGACGCTGACGCGAATCGAGCGAGAGTATCGGGAACTGCCAGGGCTGAGTCTCACCGAGCGCCAGATACGAAGACTCTGGGGGCTCCCGCACGATCTGTGCGAGGCAGCACTCGGCGAACTGGTTCGACATGACTTTCTGGTCGAAACCGCGCGCGGGACATTCTTGCGTCGCACGACGCCCTCGTAAGGGGTGCGTAGCCAGCTTCACAATCGCAGACGCATCCACCCGCGGTCCATCATGCGAGCGCGCCAGCGTTCCGCAAGCTCAAACGCTTCCTGATACCGCTCGCAACGTTCCCCACGCAGGATCGCGCCGTCCATCAATACGCGGAGCTCCAAGCCATCAGCGAGGGCCAGGAGTACGCACCGAGCCTTGGATTCGCCGCGTTTCAGCGTCCACAGCGTGCCGATATCACGTCGAACTCCGTCACGGTCAGGAGCAGGCGCCCGGAACTCAGCCATTACACACCTCGGCAGTGCGAAACCGCACCAGGACATGCTAGGCGGCGCGCGCGATCACGGAGTGAATTGGGCGTAACAACGGTGTGACTCTGGCCGAATGGCCGCGGAAAGAGCTACAGCAACAATACCTGCGCCAGCCCGAGGAACAGGAAGAAGCCCATGCTGTCGGTGATGAACGTGAGCATGACGCTCGCCCCCTGAGCGGGATCTCGCCGGGCTCGATGAAGAATCAACGGCACAGCGATGCCGGTGACGGCAGCGACGACGAGGTTCAGTAGGACGGCCGCCATCATCACGGCTCCGAGCGCCGCATCCCGGTAGAGGACGTAGGCGAGCAGCCCCGTCACCGCTCCCCACATCAATCCATTGACCAGGCTGACGGTGAGCTCCTTGCGCACCAACTGCCCGTGCTGCTCCCGGAGCTGGTCCAGGGCCAATGCGCGGATGACCAGCGCGATGGTCTGATTGCCCGTGTTTCCACCCATGCTGGCCACGATCGGCATCAGTGCAGCGAGCGCGACGACGCTCGTGATCGTGTCCTCGAACTGCGAGATCACTCGCGAGGCGAGGAACGCCGTCACGAGGTTGAGGGCCAGCCAGGGCCAGCGGTTGTGCACGGACTGTCGAACACTCGCAAACAGATCCTCAGCACCCCGTAGGCCGGCGCGCGCCAGCGCAAGCTGTTCGGCAGAATCCCGTACGTAGTCCATCACCCGATCGATGGTGATCCGGCCGATGAGCTTTCCGCGATCGTCGACGACAGGCGCAGACACGAGATCGTATTTTTCGAACGCTTTCGCAGCCTGGGCCGCCGCTGTCTCAGGCGTGAAACTCGCAATATCGCCAACCATCACATCCTTGATCGTCGCCGCGGGATCGCTTCTGACCAGCATGTGCAGCGGGATGGCGCCCCGGACGATCTGCCGCGCGTCGACAGCAAACAGTCGATCGGTCTGATCTGGAATCTCCTGCCGCAGGCGCAGGTCGTCGAGCACCTCTGCAACCGTCTGACTCTCTCGCACGACCACCACGTCCTGCGTCATGAGGCGGCCGACGGAGTTCTCATCGTAGTGGCGGGCGTCCTTCAGCCAGGAACGGTCACTTGCTTCGAGCGACTGGGACACCTCCTCGAGGACACTCTCGGGAGCCTCGCCGGACAGAAATGCGAGATCGTCGGCGTCGAGCGTGCGAAGGGCTCGGACGAGCTCATCTCGATTGAGTTCCTGAATGAGCGATGCGCGAACCGCCTCGCTTGCCTCGACCAGCGCGGCTCCCGCCTGCTCGGGTTCGAGCTGCCGGAACACCAGCAGCCGATCGTCGCTCGACAGGGAATCGAGGATGACCGCAATGTCGGCCGGGTGCTGGAGCCTTAGGTGACGCTGCAGCTCGACGAGGTTCTGCCGATGCTGCATCTGCTCGAGGAGGTCGTGTCGAGGGGTTTGCTGCCGGCTGGCGAGGGACGTCAGCACGCGATGACGATCCAGAAGGCGCATGACCTCGTCGCGCAGGTCGTGAACGGCCTGACGAGGCGCTTCTGCAGCCATGATTCGAACTCCCCTTCTCGACAAGCGCCTGGATGAACGGTTGACGCGTGCAGAAAGGAGCGTACCACCGGCGGGCCCTGCCGGCCTCAAGCAACGGCATGGCTGAGAAGTGCGAGACGGTACGTGTCCCGCAAGAATTGTCATTCTCGTTACATCGTCTACACATCCCCTCCACGGTCGAGTCCAGATAATCCCCCGGATCGGACGGGCTGCCGCCGAACGCTCAGCTTGGTCCGTTGATACACGGAGGGTGTCGATGATGCGAAAACTGTGTGCGCTTGCCGTGGCGGCAGGAATCCTGACCGCTGTTCCGCTGGCGCACGGCGGCCATGACGATGATCGATTTGGAGGGATCGGCTCCTTCCGGCCAGTGGCGACGTTCAGCGTGCCCGGCGCGACAAGCGCGGAGATCGTCTCCGCGACGCGCGACGGGCAGTACCTGGTCTATTCCGACGCGATCGGCCGGAAGTTCGGCCTGGTCGATATCCGCAATCCGCGCCAGCCGGAGCAGGTCGCGGTGCTCGACGCCCTGGGCGATCCGACGAGCGTGGCGGTCCTGCCCGTCGGCAATCTCGCGGTGGGCTGCGTGCAACCGGCAAGCTGATTCTGATCGACCTCGCGACCTTCACCAAGGTGGGGGAGCGCACGATCGGCGAGGGCCCCGACTCGGTGGCCGTCACGAGAATCGCAGGTCAGCTCGTGGCGGTCATCGCGATCGAGAACGAGGGGACCCTCGGCAAGGGATATGTCGAGGTCGTTCGCCTCAACCTCGCAGACTTCGCCAACTCGCCGAGCGCGACGGTGACCTTCAACGACGAGTCAGCGCTCGCAGCTGCGGGGCTGCTCGCCGTGACCGATCCCCAGCCGGAGTTCGTCAGCATCCGTGGCACGAAGGTCGCGATCACGCTGCAGGAAAACAAAGGCATCGCGATCATCGACATCAGCAACCCCGCGGCACCGACGCTCGACGAGTTGTTCTCGGCCGGCGTGATCGCAGACAGGCCAGCCGACCTGCGCGACGATGCGCGCATCTCGTTCACCGACACGTATCCGGCGGACAAGCTGGCGTCGGTACCGGCCGCCGGCGCGAGAATCCCGGACGCGGTCGCCTGGAGTGACGACGGCTCCACGCTCTTCACGGCTGATGAGGGCGAAGCCAACTTCACAGGCGGGCGCGGATGGAGCGCCCATGCGCCCGGCGGCGCAGTGCTCTTCGACGATGGCGGCGAGCTCGAAGCGACCGCGGTGCAGTTTGGTCAGTATCCTGATGGCCGCTCCGATGCCAAGGGTATCGAAGCCGAATCGATGGTGATCGACCAGTACGGATCGCGGGAGTTCATGTTCGTGGGGTCGGAGCGAGGCGCGTTCGTCGCGGTTTACCGCCTCGATGGCGGGAACCATCCTCGCTTCGTTCAGCTCCTGTCCACGGGTCAGGCGCCGGAAGGTCTCCTGACCATTCCGTCGCGCGGTCTTTTCGTGACCGCCAATGAAGGTGACGATGCGGACGGCACCATCTCGATTTTCGAAGGCGTGCCTGGAGGCTGGGATCCGTCAGGAGATCGGCCGAGGATCTTCTCGAGCGGCGTCGACGAAGCGTGGGGAGCGCTCTCGGGTCTCGCCTCCAGCCTGCACAACCCGAACGTTCTCTACGCTGTACCAGATAACGCGCTGCCCACGAGTATCTACAGCATCCACGTCGGCGATTCGTTCGCCCGCATCCGAGACCGCATGCCGGTGACGCGAGCGGGCACGCCGGTGCAGTTCGATCTCGAGGGCATTGCCGTCGACACGTCCATCGTTCGACCGAACAAGAACGCCGGCTTCTGGCTCGCCTCCGAGGGCAACGCAAGCGCCACCCGGAACACGCTCATCCAGGTGGACGGCAATGGTGAGATCCTTCGCGAGGTCTTCCTGCCTGCGGACGTGGATAGGCCAGGCGGACGCGTTACCAGCAACGGCTTTGAGGGTGTGACGATCTCGAGCAACGGCCAATATCTTCTGGTTGCCGTCCAACGCCCATACAGCGGAGAAACGGTCGCCGGCACGGGCCTTCCGATTCTCCATACGCGCATCGCGCGGTATGACCTCGAGCTCGGGAAGTGGGAGGCGTTCTTCTATCCGCTGGAGTCGTCTTCCTTCACGATCGGGCTGTCCGAGATTGTGCTCGCCGGCACCTGGAACGGTCAGGATGTCTATGCCGTGATCGAGCGCGACAATCAGCTCGCGGCCAACGGGCAGATCAAGCGGGTCTACACGTTCACGCTCGAGGGGCTGGCGCCGGAGGACATTGCGACGGCGGTGTCGGCGACGTCGATTGTGGGTTCGACCGTCAGCAAGCACTTGCTGCAGGATGTGCAACTGCAGTTCACGCCGTACGAGAAGGTCGAAGGCCTTGCCGTGACGTGGGGAGGAGATCTCTGGGTGGTGCTCGACAACGACGGCGGCGAGTTCGAATCGCGCCTCGTGAGGTACAGGAAGCTCTTCCGTTAGAGCGCCGACTCGGTTCTTTAGGTGGACCGTGCGGCTGAAGCCCACGAAGCAGACCCTGCCGGGCGAGATGCTCGCTCGGCAGCGCGGTCCTGGACCCGGCCACAAGATCCGCTCGGTCCCACCCGCCCGGCGGTGGATTGGAGCTCAGCCGCAGGTACGAAACGACGCTAAATTGTTGACTGGTAAGGAAGTGCAAATGCCCAAATTCTATTTACATGGAATTTACAGATCGTCCAGCGTCTAACTGGGGTACAAAGAGACAGGCAGTCGACAGAGCGGTTCGCAAGCGGATGAGGTGGGAGATACAAATGTTCGCCAAGGAACTCAAGCAGGCAGGGCACACCAAGCGGTTCACGATCTCGGAGGCCGGGACCGAAGGCTGGGAAGTGCGCGTCGAGCAGGATAGTCAGGTGGTGCGCCGCGTGTGCTACACGGACTGGCACAGGGTCGAGCGCGCGGTGTTGATGATGTCCCTTCAGGTGTCCGAGCTGGAAGACAACGGCTGGCGGGAGAGTCAGCCGAGCTGATTGCACGCTCTGAGGGTCGCCTTCGCGGCCAGGCTCGCCTTCCTGGATTGCAGACGTGCACGCGATCCTGTTCCTCTTCTCCTTCGCGGCCCTCCAACCACAGCCCACGGGAACAATCGTCGGGCGCGTCACGTACGAGGATTCGGGCGCGCCGGCTGCGGATGTAGCCATCCACTGTAAGGCGCGGAGCGGTTCTCCATCTGAGCAGGTCACGACGGATGCCGAAGGGCATTACCGATGCAGCGTTCCCCCAGGAGTGTACCGCGTCCGCGCTGAACTGTCGCGCCTCGACACACTCTACCTGTCGCAGACATACGGGGCCCGCGGACCAGGCGACGAGGGCCTCGGCATTCGAGTACGTGCGGACACTCGCGTTGAAGTCGCGTTCGTCTTGAGGCGGTCAGGCACCATCAGCGGGCGCGTCCTCGATAACGACGGTGTGCCGCTCAGAGACGCCATCGTCACAGTCCTCCGCGAGTCGACCGACGTCCCGGCTCTCGGGACCCGCCCGATGGAAAGAGCGGCCACGATAGGTGATCGCGGCAGTTTCACCATCGGCGGCCTGTTTCCCGGTGTGTACCGGATCCGCGCGGAGCCTCCCGAGCGAGCGGCCGTTTCCGACAAGGACGGCCGGCGTCTCGTGCCGACCTGGTACCCGGCCGCGACAGATCCGCGTCACTCGATCCCGGTGCAAATCAACGGCGATGACCTAGCTGGCGTCGATCTGATTCTGGCGCGATCGACGATGCCGGTCGTGAGCGGCGTTGTCGTGCGGGCGGATGGTTCACCCACCGCCGGCATTCAGGTGAGTCTTGTTGCGCGAGTTGAGAACTACGCGATCTCCTCCTCGCCGGTCACAACAGGCGTCAAGGGAGACTTTACCTTCCGGTCAGTCGAGCGCGGCGCCTATCAGCTTGCAGCGCGCGTGTCCGGAGACCCTCCCGAAATGGTGAATGCGCCGTTGATCGTCGGCGATTTCGACGTATCAGGCCTCGTGCTCTCGCTGCGCGCCGCAACGGCGGTCAGTGGGCGGGTCCGTTTTGAAGGCGGGGACTTCCCTGGGGCGGTTCTGAGCGTCTATGCGCGAGGAGTCGATCCATTCGCTCTCGGTTCCAGTTCCACCACCAACGCCAAATGGGGGTTCGTGCTGAGCCAGCCGAACGGTTCGCGACTTCTCCGTGTGAGTGGCGTTCCCCAGGGCTGGTGGTTGAAGTCGGTCACGGCGGCCCGCCGGGACATCACGAACGAGCCGGTCGACATGACCGACGGCCTCGATGGCGTCGACATTCTCGTGAGCCGCCGGATGTCGACGCTGACCGGCGTGGTGGAGGCTGTCAACAACGAGCCAGCCGAGCTCCCCGCGGACACGGCCGTGCTGATCTTCAGCGACGAGCCATCGAAATGGGTCGCTGCATCGACCGCGGTCGCGCGCGTTTGGCCGACCGAGGAGGAAAAGTTCCTGGCGGATGGGCTGCCGGCCGGTCCTTACCGCGTCATTGCCCTGGATGCGACGCCCACCGGGTTTCTTCAGGCAGCTCCGGACGTTCTCCGGTCGCTCTCGGCTCGCGCCGCCCTGGTAACGCTCGGCGACGGCGAGACGGTGACGGTCAAGCTTCCGCTCGCTCGACGGGAGTGAACGCGACCATCGCTATTCAACGAACCTGTAACCCAGCCCCACGACCGTTACGTCGGCTTGGCGTTCTCCGTCGCTGCTCCCGTGCACCCGCAGACCGCCGGAGCGCTCTCAGGTCCACAGCATCCAGGCTTCGCCTCGTGCCCACAGCAGGTCGACAGGAGCACCGAATCACAACACGTGGGTTGTGACGGTGGATCTGCCTTTGAGTAACCGGGTCTTTGACGCTCGTCCACACTGACCTCCAGCGAGAATCACGGCTCTCACGCTTCGACAAGAACGTGCGACGTGACCGCGAGCACGGGCATCACACCTGCTAGCAGCCGGAATGCCCCGGAACCGCCTCGTGCGCCGCTGACGCCTTTCGTGGAGGGGAGACGCCGCCAAGAGCGATCGCAACGGGTTCAGCCGGTACGCTGCTGGCGCCATCGCCGCTGCGGTCAGTCGAGCAGACGCCCGTTTCGGGGAGTACAAGCTCCACGCGGCGTGCTGCGACCCAATCTCCCGCGATCGCACTGACCACCGAGCGGGCCTGCTCGTAGCCTGTGAGCATCAGGAAGGTCGGGGCGCGCCCGTAGCTCTTCATGCCGACGACGAACAGGTTGGTGTCAGGCTGCTTGAGTTCTTCGGCGCCTTGGGGCGGCACCGTGCCGCAGCTGTGGACGTTCGGGTCGATCAGCGGCGCGAGTGCACGCGGGCTCTCAACAGCGGGATCGAGATCGAGCCGCACCTCGGACAAGATGGACCAGTCCGGCCTGAATCCCGTTGCTGCGATGATTTCGTCGACCGGCGGAAGCGAGCGCCCGCCAGCGCTGACAACGACGCCGTCTGAGGACGGCGCGACCCGATCAATTCGGAACGCGGTGATCAGCTCGACGCGTCCGTCGTTGAGTAGCGTGCCTACGCGGGAGCCAAGCTTGCCACGCTCTTCGAGCTGGTCCTGTCGCGTACCTCCGAGCAGCGGGCCGAGCATCGGGCGACGAATGACCCAGGTGATCCCGGTGCCTGGAGCTTCCTCGGCCAACTGTGCGAGATCGAGCAGCGCATTCAACGCAGAGTGACCGCTGCCCGCGACGAGGACGCGACGGCCGGCGTACCGGTGCCGCTCCGTTCCAAGTACATCTGGAATGCCGTAGAAGATGTGTGACGCGGAGGCGGGCTCACCCATCGCGGGTAGCCCTGATGCGCCAAGGGCGCCTGGTTTCTCCATGGTCCCCGAGGCGTCGATCACCGCACGAGCGAGGATGTCTTGCTCCCCATCGCGTCCCTCCACGCGCACGAGGAATGCGGCATCCTGACGGCCGCCGTCCTTCATCCGGTCGTGGTCCTGCCTCGTCACAGCAATCACTCTCGTGTTCAGACGGATATGGGGTCGCAGCGATTTCGAAGCTGCAAAGGGTTCGAGATACCGTTCGACCAGCTCGTTTCCCGTGGGGTACTCGTCACCATCGGGCATCGTCCACCCTTCTCGGCTCAGGATTGCTGCAGCCGTTGGATCGACGTTGAATCTCCACGGCGAGAACATGCGAACATGTCCCCACCGGCGGATTCCATACCCGACCCGCACGCCGGCCTCCAGCACGAGCGCGGTGAGCCGTCTCGAGACGGTGTGAGCGGCAGCGGCCAGGCCGACGGGGCCTGCACCGATGATGACGACGGGAAGATCCTGCTGCGACATCTGCTTGTCCCTACGCCTTGTCTCTGACATCGACGCTCCGACTTGCGTCGGCCGGTGTCATGTTTTCTGGAATCAAGCGCTCGACAATCACGACGTCTCTCCATTCACCGTCGAGACGAGCATGTTTCTCGTACACGCCGACCTCGCGGAACCCGCATGCTCCGCAGAGCGCGCGACTGGCTGTATTGAACGGGAAGACTCGGGAGACCAGCTTCCAATAGCCGAGCTCCGTCGCGACGGTGACGAGCGACGTGAGCAATTGCCGTCCGATTCCACGGCCCCGCGCCCCGCGCTCGAGGTAAATCGAGAACTCTGCGATGCCTGAATAGCAGGCGCGAGGGCGGTAGCTGCTCAAACCCGCCCATCCGAGTACTGCGCCACGGTCCTCGGCGACGAGCATGGGGAACCGCTCATCATCAGCAAGCTTCGCCACGATGTCGGCGACGGTGCGCGGTACAGTTTCAAACGTGGCACCGCGGTCCTCGATCCCCTGGTTGTAGATGATCGCGATGGCGGCAGCGTCCGCGTGGCTCGCTTGTCGAATGGTAGCTCTCATGATTGCTAGTGACAACTATTGGGCCAAAAAAATCAGCCGGAAACCGTTGCGCCGCCTGTGGTAGGCGCGTAGCAGCCTCCGACCGACACACCCGAACGAAAGCGCGAGTCGGCGGCGCGGGCGAGCCCGCGTAGCGCCTTCACCACACCGCCGCGGACGTCGGGGTCGAGATCCTGCAGCAACTGCTTCTGCTGTTCGACCAGGTCGTCGGTGATGCGCGCGTAGAGTTGTCGGCCGCGGACGGTCGCGCGCAGATCTGTTGCTCTTCGGTCCGACTGGTCGGCGTGCTGCTCGACGTACCCCTTCTTCACGAGCGTGGCCACAACCCTGCTGGTCGTGCTCTTATCGAGGAACAGCCGCTCCGCCAGGCCGCTGAGCCGCAGTGGGCCGTTCTCTACGAGTGTTTCCAGGGCGTAGCACTGCGTGACGGAGATATCGTGACAGCAGATGCGGTCCCGATCGCGAAATTGATAGACGCGCACAAGCTCCGAGACCGCGGCCTGAAGGGCGACGGCATCGCGCTCGAGCGCGGTTTGCTTCGGTTTCGGTGGTGACGCAGGTGCTCGGGACATCGTTGCCACTGCCAACTATACGCACGGCGTCCTAGCGTGTCAAGTGGACTCGTGTCCCGGGTACCCCTGCGCCATCACCCTGTTATTCAACGAACCTGTAGCCCAGCCCGACGACCGTTTCGATCTGCGCACCTGCCGTACCGAGCTTGGCACGCAGACGCCCGACGTGGACGTCGACCGATCGAGTCTCGATGAAGCGGTCGTACCCCCAGACGCGCTCGAGCAGCCGGTCCCGCGAGAGCACGCGATTGCGGTTCTCGACGAGGAACTTGAGCAGCTCGAACTCGCGTCGCGTCAGGCGCACGGCTGCGCCGTCGACCGAGATTGCCACTGCGTCGAAGTCGGCCGTCAGGTGCGCGCCCGTGTAGACGTTCGCACCGATGGCTGACCCCTGCTGCCGGCGGCGCAGCACCGCTCGCACGCGGGCGGCGAGTTCGCGCAGGCTGAACGGCTTGGTGACGTAGTCGTCTGCGCCAAGATCCAGCCCCGTCACGCGATCGGCCTCGCCGGTCCGCGCCGTCAGCATGATGATCGGCACGTTGGCGGTTGCCGGCCGGCCTCGCAGGATGCGACAGACTTCCGTGCCGCTCAGGACCGGAAGATTGAGATCCAGAATCACCAGATCGGGTGTCTGTTCGTTCACCGCCCGGAGCGCCGCGTCCCCACTGCTGACGATCTCGACCTGTCCGTCTCCCGACCGCTCGAGTGCGTGCTTGATGAGGCCGGCGATATCCTGCTCGTCCTCGACTACCAGCACCCGCGGCGCCCGACTCATCGGCGCTGGCCCCACCGTTTTGGCCCGTGCCTGCGCTTTGTCTCTGTCATCAACTGCCGGCTCCATGTCTTGAACCCCCAAAGGAGCGTATGGCGTGAACGTGTCCGGGCCGTGACGTCTCGGTTAAGCGTGGGTTAAGAGACGGCCACGATCGAGCAGCAGCCACCGATTCGTCGGTATGGCCGGGCTTACCATTCGTCCTCCGACCTAGCTGCCCCGCTGCAGACGCTCCATCCGCGCCGTCGCGATGCGCGCGAGCAGCGAGCACACTACGACAATGCCGACGAGTACCAGCGCTCCGGCCCAGGCCTGGCGGTGCCAGTCCTTGTAGGGCGAGATGGCGTACGTGAACACCTGTACCGTCAGCGTCGCGATCGGCTGCCTCACGTCAGTCGAAAAGAAACTATTGTTGAGCGCCGTAAAGAGGAGCGGGGCCGTCTCGCCGGCGATGCGCGCCAGCGCGAGCAGGATGCCGGTCATTATCCCCGGCAGCGCAGCCGGCAGCACCACCGTGAAGACCGCCCGCGCCCGCGTGGCGCCAAGCGCGAGGGCGCCCTCTTTCAAGCTGCCTGGCACGAGCAGCAGTAGCTCTTCGGTCGTACGCATGATGAGCGGGATCATCATGATCCCCAGCGCCAGGCCGCCCGCCAGCGCGGAGTAGTGCCGGAACGGGAGCACCGCGATGCCGTACACGAAGACGCCGATCACAATCGACGGGACGCCGTTGAGCGTATCGGCGGCAAACCGCACGGCCGCCGCCATTCGCGATCCGGCGTACTCGGACGCGTAGATGCCGCTAATGATCCCGATCGGGATGGCGAACAACCCGCCGATGCCGACGACGATCGCCGATCCCGCCACGGCGTTGGCCATGCCGCCCCCGGTTTCGCCGACGGGCTTGGGCATCTCGGTGAAGAACGAGAAGTTGAGGGACGTCACCCCCTGCGTGACGACGTAGAAAAGCACGAACGCAAGCGGCACGAGCGCGAGCGCGACCGCCATCGCGCAGAGGGCTACGATGACGTGAGACAGCGCCTTGCGAAAACGATCCCGCATCACGCGGCCGCCTTCGCGACGGCCGTCCGGGCGAGCCTCGGCTTGCGTTGGCGTCCCATCGACCAGATGAAGAGCCGCGAGATCACGTTGATGATGAGCGTGATCACGAACAGCACGAGGCCGATCTCGACAAGGGCGTTCAGATACAGGTCGTCGGCGGCCTCGGTGAACTCGTTGGCGAGCACCGCCGCCATCGTGTACTGCGGGGCATACAAAGACCACGAAATCTGAGGATTGTTCCCGATCACCATCGTGACGGCCATCGTCTCGCCGAGCGCGCGGCCGAACCCCAGCATCACAGCCCCGACGATGCCCGTGCGGGCGTAGAAGAGCGCCATGCGAATGGCTTCCCACCGCGTAGCACCGAGCGCGTACGCGCCTTCACGCTGCGCCTGAGGCACGGACTTGAGGACCTCGCGGGCGACCGATGAGCTGAACGGAATGACCATGATCGCCAGAATCAGCGCGGCCGAGAGCATGCCGACTCCGAGCGGCGGACCGCTGAAGAGTGGAAGGCTGCGCATCCAGTCCGGCGTGGCGACCTGGAATTGTCGGACGAACGGGACGAGGACGAAGACCCCCCACAGGCCGTACACGATCGAAGGAATCGCGGCCAGGAGCTCGGTCAGGAAGACGAGCGGCTTGCGGAGCCGGTTGGGCGCGAGCTCGGAGATGAAGATGGCGATGCCCAGGGCGATGGGCGTCGAGATGATGAGCGCCAGAATGGACGAGTAGAGAGTGCCCCAGATGAACGGCCGCGCGCCGAATTCTCCGGCGACCGGGTCCCAGGTGTCTGTCTGCCAGAACTGCCAGCCGAATTCCCGAATCGACAGAAGCGACTGACGGGACAACTCGACGCCGATCGCGGCGACGATGGCAATCAGCAGCAGCGCGAAGGCGCCCGTCCCGCCTCGAAAGACGATTTCGTCGGAACGGGCGCCAAAGGGCCGAAACGCCATCGGCTACAGCTTGACCTTCTGGAGCGCCTTGAGCTCCATGTCGACGATGGCTTTCGGCAGGGGGGCGTAGCCGAGCTCCCTGGCGTGCTTCTGACCGTCGGTCAGCGCCCACTGCATGAACTCCACCATGATCTTCGCCTGCGTCTTGTCCTGCGGGTTTTCGTAGAGCAGCAGCCAGGTGAAGGAGGCGATCGGGTAGGCGTCCTTCCCCGGCGGATTCGTGATCGAGACGCGGAAATCTTCGGGCATTTGCGCGGCGGCGGCAGCCGCGGCGGCGGTCACGGCGTCGACCGTGGCGCGCACGAAGTTCCCGGACGAGTTCTGGACCGCTCCATATGAGATGGTGTTCTGGAGGGCGTAGATCAACTCCACATAGCCAAGTGCGCCTGGCGTCTGGCTGACGAGTCCCGCCACCCCCTCGTTCCCCTTGCCGCCGACTCCGACGGGCCACTTGACGGAGGTCGACACGCCGACGGTCTTGCGAAATTCCGGCGAGACCTTCGAGAGATAATCGACCCAGATGTACGTCGTGCCCGACCCGTCGGACCGGTGAGCGACGACGATGTCAGTGGCGGGCAGGTTGACGCCAGCGTTCAGCTTGGCGATCGCCGGGTCGTTCCACTTGGTGATCTTGCCGAGCGTGACGTCCGCCAGCAACTGGCCCGTGAACTTGAGCTCCTGCTTGACGCCGGGGATGTTGTAGACGGGCACGACCGCGCCGAGAACTGTCGGCAAGTGCAGGATCTTGCCGGGAGCGCTCTGCATCTGCTCGGGGGTCATCGGGCCGTCGGTGGCGCCGAAGAACACCGTCCGCTGGCTGATCTGCCGGATCCCACCGCCCGAGCCAATCGGCGTGTAGTTGATCTGCACGTTTGGCTTCAGCTTGTTGTACTCGCTGAACCACTTCGAGTAGATCGGGTTGGGGAACGTGGCTCCGGCGCCGTTAATCTGAATCGTCTGCGCGGCGAGCGTGCCGCCGGCGAGCGCGAGCACGCTCGCCGCGACTGTCAGCTGTTGCCTGATGTTCATTCGCATCGTCCTCTCAAGTATCCGTGTTGTCCTCTGTAGCCTGGACTCGTGCGGTCGCCTGCCGTCAGAAGTTGATCAGCATGTGCACCATCCACCGCCGTTCGTCGGCGCGGACCGGCGCGTAATTGTCGTTGTCGACCTGTTCGTAGTCGAAGAGGAGCGCCGACGACACCGAACCCTGGCGCGGAAACCAGTACGCCACGCCGGCGATCGTCCGGTTACGCTCGCCCTCGAGCGACGACGTCGACTGCTCCTGCACCAGGTGGTCGAACCGGAGTAGTCCTTCCCAGCCGTAGCCCTTGCTGGTCTTGGGCGTCGCCCACACCGAGTAGCCGTGGCCGTCGAGCTTCGGGTTGACGGTTCGTGTCTGATCCATCGTCGAGAGATAGTTGAAGCCGGCGTTGACATATGGGTGTTCGTAGGTCGTCCCGATGATGCCGCGGCGCTTCTCGCCGTCCTTGACGTAGGCGTCGAGGTTGTAGAACCCGGTGACGCGCAGGCCGCGCAGCATCGGATTCATGGGAAGCGGTCGAACGGTCGCGCGGGTCATCCAGGCTTTCTGATCATTGGCATCGGCCCGGTTGTAGTTGTCGCCGTTGTAGAAGCCGGTGTGCACGTCCCCGTAGTTGTTCTTGAAGTTGTAGTGAAACGTTGCACCAACGTCGGACGAGGACAGAATGCCTTCCCGGTCTTCGAGCGTCGGTCCCTGAAAGCGGTAGCGGTAGACGCTGTCGATGAAATCGATCCACGGGGTCTGCTGCATGCCGAAGCGTGCCCAGGACCCGCGGGTCATCCAGTCGTCGAGGTTGAATTGCCCGTACGCGTATTTCAGGCGGTACACGTAGCTTCCAGCGCTCGAACTCCCGGACCCGCTCTCGCGGACGATGTCGGGCGTGACGCGAAACTGGATGATGTGGTTGATTTGGCCCGTGACGTTCACATACGCGCGGGCGATGTTGAAGGAGTTCGGCGTGAAGGTGTTGCCGTCGACGTCGATGCCCTTCGGCTCGGTTTGCACCGTGTAATCCAGGAAGAGCGTGGCGCCAATCCTGATCGCCGGCGTGTCATCCGGGGGCACATATCCGGCGGCGGTCGTGACCTGCGCGTGAGCCGCGGTCGTCAGCATGAGGAGGGCGGCCACGGCGACGGGCAATGTCCCGCTTCGAATACTCACAGCAGTCCTCATGCGGACAGCATAGATGGGGGGAATTTCGACTCGGTCACACCGATGTTACAAGGACGTAAAATCGGGTCCCGAGATTCGTCACACGAGACCCCGACTGCCGGAGCCCCGTGTGAAGATGCGACTTAGAAGAGATAGCGAATCGCGAGCTGCGTCTGCCGCGCCGTCCCGAGTCCAACCGTGCGGTTGAGCGGGCCCAGCATGTAGCCGAACGTCCCGGCGACGGCGTCAGTGAACGGCTGGCCGATCGTGCCCGCGGGAAGTGCCGCGGCTGGGTTCTCGTAGTTGAGCCGGTTCGTAATGTTGAAGATCTCCACCCTGATCTGCACGCCCTGGTTCTGACCGAACCGGAAATCCTTGCTGGTCATCAGGTCCACCTGCCAGAACTCGGGGCCGCGAAGGAAGTTCCGCGGCAAGTTGCCGAACGTCCCAGGCAGTGGCGCGGCGAAAGCCGCCGGGTTGAGCCAGCGCACGCCGTTTTTCAGATACGGGTCCACGCCTGGAACCAGATCCGGGCGCAACGTGCCCCGGGTGTTGCCCCCGGCCACGTTGGTGACCGTCACGCCGCTGATCGTCACAGTGTCCGGCCTGTTGATGGTCACATTGATCGGCACGCCGCTCCGGGCGTTGACGATGCCGCCCAGCCGCCAGCCGCCGGCCCACGGACCCTCGAACGGCAGCATGTAGATGAGCGATCCGTTGAACGAGTGCGGGATGTCGCTCAAGTTGGGGCCGAACTCGGTGTTGTAGTCGAACGTGTTCGCGGCGGTCGCCGCTTCGTTCGATCCCTGCGTCGTGCCTTTGTTCCGCGAGTACTGGTAATTCAGCCCGCCGGTCAGACCCACGCGGAACCTCCGGCTCAGCCCGATCTGCAGCGCGTCGTAGTTGGCCTCGCCGCAGCCGTGGATGGCGTTCCCGTTGATGACCAGTCCATCGAGGCAGCCTGAGGTCTTGTAGTCCACCTGGCCGACCGAGGGGACTGGCCGCACGCGCGTCGCGTTGTCGAACGTATTGGCGACGCCGCGGAGGAACATGTCGCGCCCCTTGCTTCCGGTGTAGCCGACCGTCAGGTTCATCGCGCCGGGCAGCTCGCGCGAAAGGCTCGCGCCGTACTGGATGTTGTACTCGTCGGGCCGGTCGTGCGTATAGCCGCGCACCGAGAGGAGGTTGCGGTAGATGGCCGGGTCCACGGGATAGGCGAGCGCGCCTCCGGCGACGTCGGTCGACTGCACGCGGCGGCGCTCGATGAAGTTCTCGATCGGCTGAATGCGATCCTCGAACTGTCCGGGGCCGTAGAAAAGCCCGTATCCGGCGCGGAGCGCGGTCTTGTCGTTCAACTGGTACACCGCGGACAGACGCGGGGAGAAGTTGTTCTTGTCCGCGTTGTAGAAGTTGTCCGGATCGTCGGCAAACGCGTTCTCCTCGATGAAGAAAGGCTTGGCTTTCTGGTCTTTCTCCTTGACCACGGAGTAGAAGTCGTACCGGAGGCCGAGCTCGAGCGTCAACCGGTGGCCGACGCGCCAAGTGTCCTGGGCGAAGCCGATGAAGTAGTACTGTTCCGGCGTGAAGATCGGGGACTCGAGCGAGACGGCCACCTGCGTCGGGCGGTTATCGATGAACTCGTTGATTCCGGCATAAGTGATCTCGGTGCTGCCCAGGAACTGGAACTGCGACTGGATGTTCCGGTATTCACCCCCGACCTTGAACGTGTGCGCGCCGCGCGAGAGGGTCAACGCGTCGCTGAGCGCAATCGAGCGCGGGTCGTAGGACTGGCCGTTGGTCGACGCGTTGCTGGTAGCGCGGACGAGCAGGCCGCTTCGCGCGACACCGGTCGTGCCACGCGCGTCGATCGACTGCGACGTCACCGTGCCGGAGAGCGAGACCTGCGTGGCGTCGTACCCGGCCGGGCCGAACGCGATCGCGTTGTACCTGGGCCGGTTGAACCCCACCCTCACCTCGTTGATCACGCTCGTCCCGAAGAGCGACTGGTGATTGAACACCACGTTGAGCGGTTGCTGCGTGGCGTGCACACGTCGCGGGGTCACGGTGCGGTCGGGCGTGTCGACGTCGCCATCACTGTAGAGCACGCGCGCGTACAGCGACTGATTGTTCGTGAAGCGGTGATCGACCCGCGCGGATATGGCGTGCTCCCTTTGTTCGGCCTGCGTGTTGAGCGTCGCGAGCGACAGCAGCGGGTTGGCGGTCGCGACCGTGCCCTGAGGGAAACCGGCGAGCAGCGGCGCGACCGCCTGCGTGCGCGATGCACTCTGGCCCGAGCCGCTTCCCACCGGCTCACCCGCCTGAATGCGTCGAATCGCTTCGGCGCTCGGCACCGCCTCGGTGAAGGAGAGGCCGATCGTCTGTTTCAGACCCTCGTAGCTGCCGAAGAAGAACGTCTTGTTCGCAGCGATGGGACCACCAAGCGAACCGCCGAACTGGTTGAACTCGAGCTCCTGCTTCTTGTCGTCGTACTTGCTGGCGGAATCGAGCGCGTCATTGCGGAAGTAGTTGAACAACGAGCCGTTGAACCGATTGCTGCCGGTCTTGCTGATCACGGTAATGTTGCCGCCGGCCCCGAGGCCGCTCTCGGCCGGCGCCAGACCCGAGTTGACCCGGAATTCCGCGATCGACTCCATCGACGTCTGCAGGCGGAACTGTGAGCCGGTCGCGTTGAGGTAGCCCGGGCTCGCGTCCCAGACGTAGCTGCCGTCCACCCCGTCGTAATTCAGGTAGTTCTGCTGATTCGATTTGCCGTTGAACCGCACGCTGGCCCATCCGCCGTTGCCGTCGCTCGTGGCCCCGGTCGCCAGCGTCATGAGGTTGGCGAAGTTCCGGCCGTTGACCGGCAAGCTCTTGAGCTCCTCAGGGGACACGTTGACGCCCAGCTTCGCAGACGTCGTGTCGATGACCGAAGCGTCGGCCATGACCGTAACGGCTTCCGCGACGTTGGCGACCGCGAGCGAGAGATCGAGTGGCTTGACGTCGCCGGCGCCGACCGCGACGTCGCCGCGGTTCGGTGCGAACCCACTGAGCTCGCCTCGTACCTCATACACGCCAGGCGCGAGGTTCGTCACGATGTAGCGACCGTCTGCGTCGGTCACGGCGGTGCGCACGGCGCCGGTCTGACTGGCGGTGATCGTCACCGTCACTCCAGGCAGCACGGCTCCGCTCGCGTCGGAAATCTTGCCGACGATCCGCGATTCCGTCTGTTGGGCCGCGGCGGGCGCGGCAGTCACGAGCGCCAGAGCGCCGTACAAAACGAAACGAGCGATGTTGCGGTGCAGACTCATGTTCCCCCTCTGATTGGAGCGTGTGCCGTCGACGGGCACATGTCGGTATCGCGCCACTCACAGTAGTGAGCGGCTGTGATCCGGATGCAACGCTCCCGTTTCAGCAGCGTTAAATCGCGTGCGACGGCAAGAACGGCCGCGTAGGCACGCGAAGAGAGGCGTGTAACGCAAACATCACGGCAAAGTAACAAAGACGTTAAATCTGATATGGATCTGCTAAGATCCCTCGGCTCGGGTGAGCGGCCAGTCCAACCCGAGGAGGAGAGATCTCGTGGCGTTCAGACTCATCCCGCGCGAAGCGCGGTTCTTTGACGATTTCGTGGCCCTGGCCGAACAGATCCAGAAAGGGGCCGCTCTCCTCGAAGAAATGCTCGCGCCCGATCGACCGATCTGGGACAAGGCCGACGAGATCAAGGAAGTCGAGCACAAGTGCGACTTCATCACGCACGAGATCATCCAGCGCCTGCACCGCACCTTCGTGACCCCGCTCGATCGCGAAGACATCCACACGCTCGCCCGCATTCTGGACGACGTGATGGACGCGATCGACGCGTCGGCGGCTATCGTCCGGCTCTACCAGATCGAGCGCGTCCGGCCGGACGCCCGCGAGCTGGCCCGTCTCGTCGCAGCCTCCTGCGAGCAGGTCGTGATTGCCATGAAGGCGCTCGAACGGCGGTACGGCGTCGCCGAGCCGGCAGTCGAGATCAACCGCCTCGAGAACGAAGCGGATCGGGCGCACCAGAACGCCGTTCGACGCCTGTTCGACGAAGAGCAGAATCCCGTGACCATCATCAAGTGGAAGGAGATCCTCGACTTCCTCGAAGCGGCGACCGATCGGTGCGAGGACGTCGCCAACGTGCTCGAAGGCGTGGTTGTCAAGCACGCCTGACGCCCGGATGGATTCCAACCTACTCGCAGTCGTCGTGCTCATAGTCGTTGCGCTCGTCTTCGACTTCATCAACGGCTTTCACGACGCCGCAAACTCGATCGCGACCGTCGTGTCGACGCGCGTGCTGACGCCCGGCAAAGCCGTCATCTGGGCTGCCTTTTTCAACTTCATCGCGGCCTTCACATTCGGCACGGCCGTCGCCAAAACCGTCGGATCTGGTCTGGTGGACATCTCGATCGTCAGCTTCTCCGTGATCTTCGCCGGCCTGATGGGCGCAATCATCTGGGACCTGATCACGTGGTACTTCGGGCTTCCGACGAGCTCGTCGCACGCGCTCATCGGAGGCTACGCCGGCGCGGCCGTGACAAAGGCCGGGTGGAGCGCCATCATCGTCTCGGGCTGGACGAAGACGCTCATCTTCATCGTGCTGGCGCCGCTCATCGGGATGAGCCTGGGCTTTGGCCTGATGGTGGCGATCCTGTGGCTCTTCAGCCGCGCGGCGCCCGGCCGCGTCGACCGGTGGTTCCGGCGCCTGCAGCTGCTGTCGGCAGCGGCCTACAGCCTGGGACACGGCGGCAACGACGCGCAGAAGACGATGGGCATCATCGCGGGAGCGCTGGTCGCCGGCGGCTATCTCGGGCTCGAGGACGGGCATCTGCCCATCCCGATCTGGGTCGTCCTTACCGCCCACGCCGCGATTGCGCTCGGCACGCTCTCGGGCGGCTGGCGCATCATCCACACGATGGGCTCGAAGATCACCAAGCTCACGCCGGTGGGGGGCTTCGCCGCGGAAACTGCAGGCGCGATCTCCCTTTTCACCGCGACGCACCTCGGTGTGCCCGTCAGCACCACCCATACGATCACCGGGGCCATCATAGGCGTTGGATCCATACGCCGTCTCTCAGCCGTGCGCTGGGGCATCGCCGGGCGTATCGTCTGGGCCTGGATTCTCACCATTCCCGCATCGGCACTCATCGCCGCGGTCACCTACTGGGTGACGGCGGTGACGCTCGCGCCCTAGAGGGGCGCGTTTGCAATTCTGAATGCTGAATGCTGAAGTGAAGGATGAATTGGGAATTGCCCAATTCGACCTTCACTTCAGCACTTCCGTACTTCACCCTTCACTTCAGCATTCACCATTCAGCAGTTCGGAGAGGGCAGCTCAATCGTGAATACTGCGCCGCCATCGGGCCCGGTCGCGGCTGCGGCTTTTCCACCGTGCAGCTCCACGAGGTGTTTGACGATGGCGAGCCCAAGGCCCGTGCCGCCGGGGTCTCGGGTACCCCGCGTGCGGGATTTGTCGACGCGGTAGAAGCGCTCGAAGACGCGGGGGAGATCGGCTTCAGGAATGCCTGGCCCCTCATCTGCGACGGTGAGGCGGATCCGATGGCCGACTCGTTGTGCCGCCATGATGATCCGGCTGGACTCGGGCGCGTAGTTGGTCGCGTTCTCCAGCAGATTGCGCAACGCGTCGTGGAGCTTGGTCGGATCGCCCATCACGGTCGCCGCGTCGTCGGCGATCCGGTGCTCGACGACCTGCTGGCGCGCGTCGAGCGCCGACGCCAGCTCGGATTCGACGCCGTCGAACAGCGATTCCACGACGCAGGGGACGTGCTCGAGGAGCTCCTGCCCAGCGTCGAGCCGTGCGAGGCGCAGCAGGTCGCGCACGAGCCGCTCCATGCGCAGCGTATGGCGCCCGATGATCTCGAGGAAACGGCGGATTTCGGTGGGCTCCGCTCCGTCGTCTCCCTGATCGAGCAGCGCTTCGACGTATCCGCGCACGGCCGTGAGCGGCGTGCGCAGCTCGTGCGAGACGTTGGCGACGAAGTCGCGTCGAATGCGATCGGCGCGGCGCAGGTCGGTGATGTCGTGCATCACGAGCACGGCGCCCGCCACGCCGGGGGAGGCGACCGGCGCGCTGCGCGAAATGATGACGAGCTCCGGTTCGTGCGGAAGGGAGAGCTCCATCCCTTCGGTCGGTGTCCCGCGGAGCGCTGCGCCGAGCTGCGCGGCGATGTCGGGTTGGCGCACGATCTCGACGTAGTGCCGGCCCTCCGGGTCGCCCTGCAGGTGCAGCATCGTGCGTGCTGCGCCGTTGACGAGCTGCACCCGGCCGTGGTCGTTCACGACCAGCACGCCTTCGATCATTCCGGTCAGGATGGCTTCCATCCGGGCGCGATCCGAGGCCAGATCGGTCGCCCGGCGGCCGATTTCCCGGGCCGAGTCGTCGAGCGCGCGCGCGACAGCTCCGATCTCGTCGCTTCCGTAGTCGCGTGCCGGACGGGACCAATCGCCCCGTGCATAGCGTTCCGCGACCGCCGCGATCGCCAGGACGCGCCGGCTGAGAAGGATCGACGTGGCCCACGCCACGGTCAGGGCGGCGATGAGGCCCACGGCAAACGCGACGAGGGCGCTCCGGCGGACGGCGGCCAGCTGCTCGGCGACGTCGGTCAGCGGAAGGGCGAGGCGCACGAATCCAAGGGCGGGCAGCGCCGCGTTGTCGACGGGCACGGCCACATACAACATGTCCGCACGGACCGTCGTGCTGTACCGGCGCGCGACACCGAGCCCTTCGCGGCGCGCTTGCTGAATCTCCGGCCGGTCGCCATGGTTGTCGACCGCCGCGAGCGACTCGCCATCGAGCTCGGAGTCGCCGATGACGACGCCGTCCTGCGCGACGAGGGTCACGCGTCCGCCGACCAGGCCGCTGAGGGCATCCGCCTCGGCATCGAGCTCGGTGCCGGTCGCCGACTGCCGGTGCGACAGCGTTTCGGCGGCCAGCCGAGCCTGGCTGACGAGCGACCGCTCGATGCGGTCGCTCGTGGCTCGGCGCACGGACCAGGAGGCCAGCACGGTTGCGACGAGCAGCGCCAGCGCCGTCGTCACCAGAGATGTCAGGAAGAGGCGAGTACGGAACGTCACGGACGCTCGATCAGCTTGTACCCGAACTGTTTGATCGTCTCGATGGCATCGGACAGCGGCGGGAGCTTCTCGCGCAGACGCCGGATGTGGACGTCCACCGTGCGCGTTCCGCCCGTGTAGTTGTAGCCCCAGACGTCACTGAGCAGCAGATCACGCGACAGGACCCGGCCCTTGTGCTGCACCAGGTACTGGAGGAGCAGGAACTCCTTCGCTGTCAATCGCACATCCTCTCCGTCGAGCGCGACGGTGTGGCGGTCGGCGTCGATGGTGATGGGCCCGTAGTGGAGCGGCGCGCCCGAGCTCGTCCGGCCGGTGCGGCGGAGGAGCGCCGTCACGCGCAGACTCAGCTCCTTCGGGCTGAACGGCTTGGTGACGTAGTCGTCCGCGCCGAGCTCGAGCCCCGATACGCGATCGGACTCCTCACCCCGTGCCGTCAACATGATGATTGGGATGCCTGCAATGGATGGATCGGCCCGCATGGCCTGACAGACGAGAAGGCCATCCATGCCCGGTAGCATCAGATCGAGGATCACCAGATCGGCCGGCGCCTTGCGAAGTCTGGGCAGCACGTCGCTGCCCGACGTGATCCGATCGACGCGGTGGCCCGCCTTCTCCAGGTAGTGTGCGATGAGCGAGGCGATGTCGGCGTCGTCTTCGACGACCAGGATGTGCGACATGAAGCAATGCTGAATGATGAATGCTGAAGTGAATTGAGAAACAGGCAATGAGAAATGAAGAAAGACGACACGCACACACGAACCGGTAACCGACAAGAATCAGGGACCCAGCAATCGTGGTTGAGTATAACCGGCGTGGCCACTGTCCTCCCTCCGCTCGTTCTGAGCGCTCTAGAGGACACTCGCCGCCGCGACCTCGGCCGCAGAAAACTCTGAAAACCCAGGCTTTTCAACGATTTGCGATCTGGCATTGCCCTTGGAGACACTCCGGCAACCGGCAGATCGGTTACGCCGGAGGGAGACGGACATGACGATCACTCAACTTCGATCGCAAGCACAATACGCGAAGCCGCTACTCGGGGCGCTTGGCGTCGGCGCGCTGCTGGTCACAGTGGGATGCGGTGCAGGGACTGGTCAGGGCGTGCTCGCGCAGCCGGGCATGACCGCCAGTGCGTCGGCCAACCAACCCGGTGCGCCGATCGTGGTGAGCTGCGAGCCGAATCAGCGCACGCTCGTGCGCTCTGTCGTCATCAACGGCGCGACCGTGTCGCAGGTCGAGTGCATCACGAACGGGGCGGCTCCGATCTCGACGCAACCGTTCGAGGCGCCGGCGGCTGAATCGTACCGTCAGGTGCGAACTGTGCAACCCGTGACGTATGTCCGCGCGGACGACCTGCCGGATGCGCGCGTGGTGCCGGTGTCGCAACCGGCGACCGTGGCGCGCCCGATTCCGGCGCGGCAGGTTGTGTATGCGGACGACCGACCGGTGCGGAGGGCGCGGTCGGTGAAGAAGAGCGCGATCATCATCGGGTCGTCGGCTGGCGCTGGCGCGGGCGTGGGCGCGGCAATCGGCGGCAAGAAGGGTGCGCTCATCGGCGCCGCGATCGGCGGCGGCGGCGCGGCGCTCTGGGATCAAATTACACGCCGGGATCGGTAAGAACGCCGGTAGCTGGGAGCTGGCGATCGGAGGGCCGGAGGCGTATACGCCTCCGGCCCTTTTTTTGTTCGGTCGACACGATCCGCAGGCGTTCGTCCCAAAAAAGCGGCGATTGACCACAGTCGAGCCAGACGCTAGAATCCCTTCGGAACACTGATCATTCTGGGCTTTCCTACTGCCATTTCCGGTTCAATTCAGGAGGAGAAATGAAGCGAACTGCCTGCCTGCTTGGCATGCTCGCGCTCGTACTGTCGTCGCTCGCCACCGGAGCCGCCGCACAGGAAACGCGAGGCTCCATCGAAGGTATCGTCAAGGACAGCTCCGGCGCAGTGTTGCCGGGCGTGACGGTCGAGGCCCACAGCCCCAACCTGGTCGGCGTCGCCACCGCCACCACCGACTCGGCGGGCGTGTATCGGTTCCTCGCCCTCGCCCCGGGCGTCTATGAAGTAACGGCGACCCTCGCCGGCTTCCAAACCGCCAAGATGCAGAACGTCCAGCTTGGCCTGGGCCAGATTCTGAAAGTCGATTTTGCCGTTCAGGTTGCGGGTGTCAGCGAGGCGGTGAGCGTCACCGCGGAATCACCGCTCATCGACGTCAAGCAGAACTCGGCGTCGGCGACCATTACCAACGAGATCATCGACCGCATCCCCAAGGGGCGGGACTGGACGAGCGTCCTCGCAACGGCGCCTGGCGCCAACGACGAAGCACGCTCCGGCGGATATCAGATCGATGGCTCCAGCGGTTCTGAGAATCGCTTCATCGTGGATGGCATGGATCGCACGAACCTGCGGACGGGGACGTCGAATGCCCAGAGCACGACGAACCCGACGGTCCTGACCGACTTCCTGGGCGAGGTGAAAGTCCAGTCGTCTGGCTATGCTGCCGAGTATGGTGGCTCGACCGGCGGCGTCGTCAGCGCGATCACGAAGTCCGGCGGCAACCAGTTCCACGGAAGCTTCGGCAGCTACTACCGGAACGACCAGCTGCAGAGCGACCCCCGGAAGGCCTGGCGCATCAATCCGTTCACGGACTGCTCGACGTGCGCGGGCACGCCTGAGTTCGTCGCGACGCCTGACACGTCGTTCGACAACTGGAACCCGATCGGGGACATCGGCGGGCCCGCGTTGCAGAACAAGCTGTGGTTCTATTTTGGCGCAGCCTACAACCGAACCGACAATGAACGCACGACGACGTTCCGCAACTCGCCGGCCCCGTATGTCACGAAGAACATGACGAGCTGGAGCGACAGCACCTACTACACCTGGAACGGGACGACGCAGCTGTCACAGAACATACGCCTTCGGGTCGCCGGGGCGAACACCAGGGCCGCCAACCGTGGCTCGATCGCGAACAATCTCCAGCCCGACGGGTCGTTCTTCGCAGACGGGACCCCTACCAATGGCTTCACCACGGCCACGTGGGACACCGACCCGGAGAAGTTCAAGGATCGCTGGGAGCGAACCGGCGGGAATGGCCGCAACGACCTGTACTCGGCGAACGTCGATTGGGTGGTGAGTCCGAAGTTCTTCGTCAGCGTCCAGACGGGATACTACGCGTACGACAACACCACGCCACCGGAGTTTGCCGGCACGTCAATCATCCACTCGTTCGGACAGTCGAATAGGTGCACTGGTACGCCAGGATCAGCCAACTGTCCTTTCCCCGAGATTCCGGCCGACCTGCAGCAAATCAGCGGCTATGCGGACAACAAGTCCACGAGTCGCACGCTCCAGGATCTCTACGATCGCACGTTCTTCAATGTCAACACGACGTTGTTCAAATCGTGGCTCGGCGAGCACCAGTTCAAGGTCGGTGCGCGCTTCGAGCACCTGGGGAACTCGGCGGATACCGGCCCTCAGTTGCCGACGATCACGCTCAATTGGAACCGAGCCCTGACGACGTCGGACGGTCGGACGGTGAGGGGCACGTACGGGTACTACAACGTCAGCCGAGGCAACTACACCGAGGGTGGCGCCACGTCGAACAACTGGAGCTTCTGGTTGCAGGACAGCTGGACGGTGCGGAGCAACCTGACGATCAATGCGGGCGTGCGTGCCGAGAACGAAGAAGTTCCTTCCTACCGCCCGGAATTCCCCGGAATCACGTACGGGTTCCGCGACAAGATCGCCCCGAGGCTTGGGTTCGCCTATGACCTCAAGGGCGACGGAAAGTGGAAAGCATACGGGAGCTTCGGCCGCTACTTCGATATCACCAAGCTCGAGATGCCGCGTGGCTCATTCGGCGCCGACCACTGGATCATCTACTCCTACACGCTCGACACCTTCGACTGGCCGAGTATCAACTGCCAGGAAGGAGCCACGGGATGCCCTGGGACGTTCATTACCCAGCAGGACAACCGGCATCCGGCCAACGAGCCCGATCCGCGACTGACGGCGTACTTTGGAGGAGAGCAGAACACCCTCGACCCGAATCTGAAACCGGTTCAGACGGGCGAGGTGACCTTTGGCCTTGACCACGAACTTGGCAACAAGATGTCCGTAGGCGTGCGATACACGCACAAGTGGCTGGATCGGACGATCGAGGACAGCGGGATCAATATCCCGAACGTCGGCGAAGTGTTCTTCATCGCCAATCCGGGTTTCGGCGTCGCGGAGCAGATTCTGCCCAGCCCCGCGCCCCCGATGCCCAAGGCTCAGCGCGACTACGATGGCCTCGAGCTGCGGCTGCAGAGGCGGCTGGCGAATCGCTGGTCGCTCAACACCAGCTATCTCTACAGCCGGTTGTATGGCAACTACGGCGGGCTGGCAAGCTCGGACGAGAACGGGCGCACGTCGCCGAACGTCGACCGGTACTTCGACGGGCTGTACCTGCTGTTCGATTCCAACGGCCAACCGGTACTCGGCCTGCTACCGACCGATCGGCCGCACTACTGGAAAATGCAACTGACGTACGACACACCGTGGGGGACGATTGCCGGGTTGAACAGCCAAGTCATGTCAGGCACACCAGTGTCCACGTCGATCAACCTCGTGGGCTACAGCCCAACGTTCATCAACGGGCGCGGCGATCTGGGCCGAACGCCCGTGACCTCACAGTTCGATCTGTTCCTGCAGCACGAGTTCCGGCTGTTCGGGCAGCAGCGCGTGAACGTGAATCTGAACGTGGACAACCTGTTCAATCAGGACGGGATCACGAGCTACACCTCGACGCCGTGGCGCGACAACTTCAGCGGCGTGCCTGGTCTTTCCGGAACTGGAACGGCCGGGACGTTGTCGCCTCGTGACGCGTACTTGTTCGCCGGATACGATCCCGTCGCGCTTGCAGCCTCGCTGCGCGCCGCCGGCACCGCCATCCGAGACAACTCGCTATTTGGCAAGCCTTCGGGATTCCAGGGCCGGCGGCAGTTGCGACTGGGCGTCAAGTACATGTTCTGAGCGCGCCGATTCATCGAGTGTTTCCCTGGCCTTGCCGGCATCGCGCCGGCAAGGCTTTTTTCTTTCTCGCCACTCGAACCTGCCGCCGCAGTCCTGCACTCGGATAGAATCAGGGAACGTGCTCCTCATTTCCTCGGCTCTCGCTCTGGGTTTTCTCCACGGCCTCGGCGCGGATCATCTGATGGCGATTGCGGCGTTGTCGGTCGGCGTGGCCGGCGAGACACCTGCGTTGCAGCGTACGCGGGCGTTCGGCGTCGCGGTTCGCTTCGCGATCGGCCACGCGCTGCTCCTCGCACTCGGCGCCAGCGCACTCGTCGCGCTCGGATGGTCGCTGCCGCTCGTCGTGGAACGCGGCGGGGAAGTCTTCGGCGGCCTGCTCCTCATCGTGCTCGGCGGGATCGGCCTCTGGGGCGTCGGCGCGGGGAAGGTTTACGGCCACTCGCATCGGCACGGTCATGAGCCGGCGGCGCATTGGCATCTGCACATCGGCCGTCAGGACCATCATCCGCCGCCGTCCGCGCACTCGCATCTGCCCACGATCCTCGGCGCCGCCTTCGCCATCAGCAGCCTGCGGGCGCTCACACTGCTCGCGCCGTTCGGCGAGGGGGTGGCATCCTCGCCGCTCTCTACGTTGCTGTTGCTGATTGCCGTCTTCGGCGTCGGCATTCTGCTGTCGATGTCGCTCTTCGGCGTCGCCTTCGCCCGCATCATGTCCGCCGCCATCGCGGCGCGCCTGGGGCAGGCCGCCGCCGTCCTCATGGCCTGCGCGTCGATTCTGCTCGGGAGCTATTGGGTTCTCTGGGCGTAGCCGTTAGCCGAGCGAGAAGACGCTGACTGATTCATCGTGTCCTTCGTGCCATCGTGGGCATCGTGACTGAGAGCCGTCGGCGCGTCCATCAACCCGAGTGCATGCGGGCTTGGAGCTTTACAGCTCCCGCACCCCATGACTCTTGAAAAAGAAGTACACCGCCACGAGTGAGACGAGGGCGCCGTTGACCACCAGCACGGTGGGGGCCGGCACGAACGTGGCGGCAAACCCGCTGGCGAGGCTGCCGAGCGGCATCCCTCCGCGGAACGCCACCATGTAGATGCTGACGACCCGCCCGCGAAGGTGATCCGGGACGATGAGCTGCACGAGCGATGAGGTCATCGAGAAGACCATGAGCAGCGCCGCGCCGCTGAGGAACAGCAGCACGTTGCTCACCCAGAAGATCCGCGAGACCGCGAACGCGGCAATCAACCCGCCGAAGATCATCTGCACGACGAGGAGCGTCAGGCCCATGTGCTTGAAGCGCCCCAGCCACGCGATGACCAGCGCGCCGAGCACGGCGCCCATCCCCGAGAACGCCATCATCTCGCTGTAGCGGCTGATGTCGCCCTGAAAGATCTCGCGCGCAAAGATCGGTAGAAACGTCAGCAGCGGCAACCCCAGAAACGTCGTCATCGAGGCGAGCACCGTCAGCGCGAGAATCGTCGGCTCGCTGCGCGCGTACGCGAGGCCGCCCTTGAACGCATCCAGCATCGGTTTGCGCTCGGCTGGCGGGACGTGGGTCACCGAGAGCGACATCAGCGCCACGATTACGACCAGGAACGACACGCCATTGAGGGTGAAGCACCCGGTCGCGCCGAGCGTCGCCATCGTCACGCCCGCGAGCAGCGGACCGAACACACGTGCGAGGTTGAACTGGATCGAGTTGAGCGCGATGGCGTTCGGGAGATCTTTCTTGTGGATGAGCGACGGGATCATGGCCTGGTAGGCCGGTCCCCCGAAGGCCTGCGCCAGTCCGGCGGTGAAGGACAGCACGAGGATGTGGCCGACGTGCACGCCTCCCCGATAGACGAGGCCCGCGAGCGCGAACGCGGTGGCCATCTGGACGAACTGGGAGCCGATGAGCAGCCGCTTCCGATCGTGGCGGTCGGCGATCACGCCGCCGAGGAGCGTGAAGAGGAGGATCGGCAACTGGCCCAGGAAGTCGTCGAGCCCGAGGTAGAACGACGACTCGGTGAGCTCGAACACGAGCCAGCTCTGCGCAACTTTCTGCATCCAGGTGCCGACGGTCGAGGCCAGGGCACCGAGCCACAGCACCCGGAAATCGCGGTACGTGAACGCGGCGAACGCGCGCTGGAGGGTGGGGGAGCGCAGAGCCGTCGATGCTGGAGGCGGCGTAGACACGTGTCGGACCATCAATCTTAACAGCCCGTCTGTCTGAGACTTACGCGAAGGCTTGACTCAGGCGAATAAAAAGCGAAAATACACCGATGACCGCCCGCGCGCAACTCGAATCGCTGCTGAAAGCCCGGAAGCTCGACGTCACGTTGACGAGCGCGTCGCCCCTGACCTGGAGCTCGAGCGTGTCGGCGCCGGGCGCGGTCGCTTTTCATCAGCCCGACGGTAGAGCCGGCGCTGACGATCTCGCGATCACCGGTGTGCCGGCGATAGATGCGGCGCTCGGCGGAGGTCTCCGGCGCGGCCATCTGTCGGAGATCGTCGGCGGGCGCTCGTCGGGACGGACCACGGCCGTCTGTCGTGCGCTCGGTGCGGCCGTTTCCCGTGGCGAGCTGGTGGCGCTCGTTGACACCTGCGATCGCTTCGATCCCGCATCCGCCGCGGCCACCGGCCTCGATCTGTCGCGCCTGTTGTGGATTCGCGAAACGGGTGACGCTGCGCGCGCGCTCAAGGCCATGAACCTCGTGCTGCAGGCGGGCGGGTTCGGACTGGTCGTGCTGGATCTGGCGGATGTCGCGCTCCAGACGGTGCGCGCGCTGCCGTTCACGACCTGGTTTCGCCTGGCGCGGGTGATTGAAGGCAGCCAGACGGTGGCATTGCTGGTAGCGGCCGAACATCTGGCGCGCAGTTCCGGCGGCGCGACGATTGCGATGCAGTCGATGGTGGAAATGAAGATGGCAGAAATGAAGATGGTGGAGATGCAGGCGGCGCCGCGCGGAGACACGAAAGCGAGCATTGCTGTGTCGGGGGCTGTGCCGGGCATGGCGCGCGCGCGTTGGACGGGACGATCGGATCGCGCGCGCCTGCTGCAGGGATTGGAGACCAGGCCGCAGGTGGTCGGGGCAAGGAGCTGACGGGTCATGTCGTCGTTATATGCGTGTCTTCGATCGCCAGGAACACCTGATGTGGCAGTCGCCGTCGCGAAAGATTTTTCGCCGCGGTTGCAGCGCTACGGCAGCGACTGCGTCGTGCTCGATGTGAGCGGGTTGGGACGCCTGCTCGGCGAATCGCAGATGATTGGCGACAGGATCGCAGATCAATTGGACGGGATCACTGTTCTTTCTCACGGGACGCGGATCTCGCGGATCACTGATTTTTCTCACGGGACGCGGATCTCGCGGATCACTGATTTTTCTCACGGGACGCGGATCTCGCGGATCACTTCAGATCTTTCTCAGGGGACGCCGATCTCCGCCGATCTTAACGAAGTCGATCCGCGAAGATCTGCGTCCCGTGAAGAAGATCTACGGAGATCCGTGAAATCCGCGTCCCGTGAGAAAAATCCGCGATCCGCGTCCAGTGAAAAAGATCTGCGATCGCGGGTGGCCGTGTCCCCCACACAAATCGGCGCGATGCTGCTGTCGGCGGCGCATCCCGGGCTGACGGTCGTGACCGGCGATATCGCGTCGGCGTTGGCGCCCCTGCGTCTCGAAGTGCTGCGGCACGTGGTCGCCGAGATCCGCGGCGTCACGATGTCCCGTGATGAAGATCCGCGAAGATCCGCGAGATCCGCGTCCCGTGAAGATCTACGGAGATCCGCGAAATCCGCGTCCCGTGAAGAAGATCTACCGAGATCCGCGAAATCCGCGTCCCGTGAGAAAGATCCGCGATCCGCGTTCCGTGAATTCGAAACACTGCAGCGATGGGGGCTGACGGCGTTGGGTGAGCTTGCGGCGCTCCCGGCCGGCGCGCTCTCTGCACGGCTGGGGCAGGCCGGCATCGCTCTTCAGCGCATGGCGCGGGGCGTCGATTCGAGTCCGCTCGTGCCCGATCCCGATGTGCTGCGCTTCCTCGAACGCGTCGAGCTCGAGTGGCCGATTGACGGGCTGGAGCCGCTGGCGTTCGTGCTCGCGCGACTGCTCGAGCCGTTGTCCTCGGCGCTCGAGCGTGCGGACCGGGGCGCCGCGGCCATCCACCTGGATCTGCGGCTCGTCGATCGCACCGGGCATACGCGTGTGCTGCAATTGCCGGCCGCCATGCGCGATCCCAAGGTGCTGCGGACGCTCCTGGTGCTCGACCTCGAATCGCATCCGCCCCGCGCGGCGATCGACATCGTCACGATCGAGGTCGATCCGGCACCGGGCCGCGTGCTCCAGTATTCGCTGCTCGAGCGCGCGCAGCCGTCTGCCGAAACGCTCGCGACGCTCACGGCCAGGCTTGGTGCCCTGGTCGGGGAATCGCGCTGCGGCCAGCCGGTCCTCCTCGATTCCCACGGACCGGATGCCTTCGAGATGCGCCGGTTTGTGCCGGATGAACCCGTCGCGTTCGCTTCACCTGTCGCTTCCGACTTGCCTGTAGCTTCCGCCTTTAGTCGGAAGGACTTGAGGCGGAAGGCCCAGCAGACCCAGTCCCCATTAGCCGCTCCGCCTCCGACACTCGAGAATGCCGTACTGCGACGATTCCGCCCGCCCATCGCCATCCGGGTGACCGTCGAACGCGGCCGCCCCAGGCATGTCGTCATCGACCGGCGAGGGATGCCTGGCGGCCACGTCGAGCAATGCGCGGGCCCCTGGCGATCGTCGGGCGCCTGGTGGAGAGAGGGGTGGAGAGAAGAGTGGAGAGAAGAAAGGAGAGAAGAAAAGTGGCGAGAGATGTCCGGCCGGGCGGCCCGGCCGTGGAATCGCGACGAATGGGATGTTGCCCTCGGCGACGGCTCGGTGTGCCGGCTGTTTCAGGCGCGGGACACAGAGCAATGGTTTCTCGACGGGGTCGTTGATTGAATTGGCGATTGAATGGGCGCTGCAGAAATGAGGCGATCTTTCCGTGTACATCGAACTGCACGCGTCTTCCGCCTTCTCCTTTCTCGACGGCGCGTCGTTGCCGGAAACCCTCGTCGCGCGCGCGGCCGCACTCGGATATCCGGTCCTGGCGCTGCTCGATCGCGACGGGGTATACGGGATTCCGCGATTTCATCAAGCGGCACGGCGCGCCGGGCTGAAAGCGATCGTCGGCGCCGAGTTGACGGTCGCGCTCGGAAGTTCCCTGCCCCCGGCCTCTGGTCCCGGGCCTCTGACCTCTGGTCTCCGGCCCCCGGTCTCTGATCCATCCATCTTCCGTCTGCCCGTCCTTGTCGCGTCACATGAGGGATATCAGAACCTGTGCCGGCTCGTGACGCGCATGAAGCTGTCGGCACCCAAGGGCGAGGGGTCACTCGCCCTCCACGAGCTCGACGGCGCGGTGGGGGGGCTCGTGGCGCTGGCGGGCCGCGCGGTCATCAACGGGCCGCGCTTCGGCGTCGGCGGACTGGTCGATCGTCTGGTCGGGACCTTCGGTCGGTCGAATGTCTGCATCGAGCTGCAGCGCCATCTGCTGCGCGATGAAGAGGCCGACAATCACACGCTTCGCGATCTCGCGTCGGCATTTCACCTGCCGGTCGTCGCCACCAACGGCGTGCGCTTTGCCGATGTTCCCGATCGGCCGCTCTACGACGTGCTCACGTGCATACGTCACAAGACGACGCTCGAGCACGCCGGGCGGCGTCTGAGCTGGAACGCGGAACGCTATCTGAAGCCCGCCGATGCCATGGCGCGGCTCTTCAGCGACATGCCGGAGGCCATCGCCGGCACCCGCGAGCTGGCGGATCGTCTCGAGTACACGATGGCGGATCTCGGCTACCGTTTTCCGGAATACCCGGTGCCGCCTGGCGAGACGATGGCGTCGTTCCTGCGGAAGATCGCGCAGGCGGGGGCCCGCGAACGATACCGGCCGTATCACGATCGCGCGCGCGCCCAGATTTCGCGCGAGCTGAATCTGATCGAGAAGCTCGATCTGGCCGGCTATTTCCTCATCGTCTGGGACATCGTCAATTTCTGCCGGCAGGAAGACATCCTCGTGCAGGGGCGCGGCTCGGCCGCTAATAGCGCCGTCTGTTACAGCCTCGGCATCACGGCGGTGGATCCGGTCGGGATGGACCTGCTGTTCGAGCGGTTCCTGTCAGAGGAACGCGGCGAGTGGCCCGATATCGACCTCGATCTCCCGAGCGGCGACCGCCGCGAGCGCGTGATCCAGCACATGTACGAGAAATACGGGAAGCACGGGGCGGCGATGACGGCCAACGTGATTACGTATCGTGGCCGAAGCGCGGCGCGCGAAGTGGGGAAGGTTCTCTCGCTCGAGACCGGTCAGGTCGATCGGCTCGCGAAGGTCATGAATCACTTCGAGTGGGTCGATCCGAAGGAAACGCTCGAGCGCAATCTGCGCGATGTCGGCATCGATGGTCAGCAACCGATCGTCCAGCGCTTCGGCGAGCTCTGGACGCGCATCCAGGATCTGCCGCGTCACCTCGGTCAGCATTCCGGTGGGATGGTCATCTGTCAGGGCCGGCTCGATGCGGTCGTGCCCCTCGAGAACGCGAGCATGCCCGACCGCGTCGTCATCCAATGGGACAAGGACGATTGCGCCGACATGGGGCTCGTCAAAGTCGACCTGTTGGGGTTGGGGATGATGGCGGTACTTCAGGATGCGCTGACGCTGGTGAATGGTGCCAGAGGCCAGGGGCCAGAGGTCAGAGGCCAGGATAGACTAGAGCCCGATCCCGGGCCTCAGGCCTCTGGCCTCCGGCCTCTTGTCGATCTCGCCCACCTGCCCCCGGATGATCCGGCGGTCTACACGATGCTGCAGGACGCGGACACGATAGGTGTCTTCCAGGTCGAGTCCCGCGCGCAGATGGCGACGTTGCCGCGTCTCCGCCCCACGCACTTCTACGACATCGTCGTCGAAGTCGCGATCATCCGGCCCGGTCCCATCGTCGGGCAGATGGTGCATCCCTATCTGAAGCGGCGGCAAGGGTTGGAGGACGTCGTGTATCCGCATCCGGCGCTCGAGCCGATTCTCGCGCGGACGCTGGGGGTGCCGCTGTTCCAGGAACAGTTGCTGCGTATGGCGATGGTTGCGGCCGGGTTCTCCGGTGGGGAAGCCGAGGAGCTGCGCCGCGCGATGGGTTTCAAGCGATCCGAGAAACGCATGCAGCAGCTCGAGGGCAGGTTGCGCACCGGCATGGCGAGGCAGGGGATCGTCGGCGAGCCGGCTGAAGCGATTCTCCGATCGATTATGTCCTTTGCGCTTTACGGATTTCCAGAATCCCACGCGGCGAGCTTTGCGCTGCTCGTGTATGCCAGCGCGTACCTCAAGGCGCATTATCCCGCGGCGTTCTATACGGCTCTGCTCAACAATCAGCCGATGGGGTTTTACCATCCGGCGACACTCGTCAAGGATGCGCAGCGGCGCGGCGTTCGCTTTTCGCCCATCGATGTCCAGGAGTCGGATTGGGAGTGTCGCGTGGACCCGGACGGGCGCGTAAGGTTGGGACTGATGTACGTGAACGGATTGCGGGCGGACGTGGGGAAGAAAATTGCCGGGGGCCAGAGGCCAGAGGAGCGCCTGCGGCCCGAGCGCGGCGCGGAGTCGCCGCGCGAGAGCGAGCGGGGGTGGGGCCCCGCGAGCATTGAGAAATGCGAACAGCTGCTTGAATCACCACGTTGTCTGAAGTGTGGGTCCGACGATCGATCGATGATCGAAGAGACGCCAAACTCCACGTTGTTCTGTAACGTGTGCGCACATGAGTGGGAAAATCACAGTCGGAGCGCCGGGTTGTCAGCAGCAGATGGTCAGCATTTCTCAGCGCTCGCGGGGCCCCACCCCCGCTCGCTCGCGCCTCGGGACTCGAAGACTCGCCCTCGGCGCGGGCCGCAGGCGCTCGACGACCTCATCTCACGCACGGGTCTCCGCCGGGACGAGCTGGCGACGCTTGCCGAGATCGGCGCGCTCAACGCGTTCGGGCACGACCGGCGCAGCGCGCTCTGGCAGATTGAACGGGCGGTTCGATCTTCTGGGGAGATGTTCAGGGACGACGCGGAAGATGAGGGGAGATCGTCGTCTGCTCTGCGCTCCATGACCCCCGCCGAGCGCGTGCGGGCGGACTATGCCGGGACGAGCCTGACGATCGGTCCGCATCCGATGGCGTTCTGCCGCGCCGAGCTCGCGCTCCGCGGCGTGCAGCGCGCGAGCGATCTTGCGGGAGGCCGATCTGGCCGCCGTGTGCGGGTCGCAGGCGCCGTCATCACGCGACAGCGGCCCGGCACCGCGAAGGGATTCGTGTTCCTGACCCTCGAGGATGAGACCGGTATCGCCAACATCATCGTGCGCCCGGACCTCTTCACCGACGAGCGGACGACGGTGATCGAGGCGCCGTATCTGCTCGTAGAAGGTACGCTGCAGATTCAGGATGGCGTGACGTCGGTGAAGGCCGAGCGCTTCCATGCGTTGTCCACGAATGGACCTGAGCCGCAGTCTCACGACTATCGCTGAAGCTCAGCCGTGTCGTCATCCCGGATTATTCAGTCGAGCTTCTGGCGTGGCACTTGCACAAATACCTCTCCGGACGGTGTCCGACCGTCCCGGGACACCCAATGGGAGGGCTGAGCCGTGCGAGTGTGCAATCAACTTCACACGCGACTATTGAAGAGTCCGCGGTCCGCAGTGGTCGCCGCGAGCGCTTTTCTCGGCATTTTTCTGATCGGCGGGTGCCACCCCCCGGTCCAGTCGACCCTTCCAGGTCCACCCACGAGATCCCAGGCCGCGGAGCTCTGGGTCGAGCCGGCCGTTGGACGTGACTTGTATTGGGGTGTCGGCGGGAAAGCGCTCGCGCCCGATCCGACCGCGACCTACAGAGTCATCGAAATCAAGCGCACCGGGTTCAGCCAAGGCTACACCGTGACCGGACCCGACGGCCGCCAGTGGAGCGTGAAGTTCCCGCCTGAAGCCCCGACGGAAGTCGTCGCGTCACGAATCCATTGGGCGGTCGGCTACCACCAGCCGCCGATTTACTACGTCCAGAAATGGCTGGCCGAGAAAGCGACCCTGCCCAATCCGCAACTGCCCGCACGCTTCCGCGAAAAGGCCCCGGCTCTCAACGGCGGTCTCGAGGACACGGGCACCTGGTCGTACTACCAGAATCCCTTCGTCGGCACGCGGGAGCTCAAAGGCCTGCTCGTTCTGCAGGCGATGCTCGGCAACTCCGACCTCAAAGACGACAACAACGCGACCTACGCGCTCAGACGACCCTTCGAAGGCGCGCGGACGTGGTATGTCGTCCGTGATCTCGGTCACACGTTCGGCCGCACTGGCGTCCTGGACGCTCCCCGGGGCGATGTGGATGTCTTCGAGCAGACGCCGTTCATCACCGGTCTTGTCAACGGCCGTGTCACGTTCGACTGGCGGGGACGGCACGATGCGCTGTTCGACGACATCACGCCGGCTGACGTGCGTTGGATCTGCAGCCGCCTGCAGCGCCTCCGCGACGCGCAGTGGCGCGCCGCGTTCAGAGCCGGCGGTTATCCACCGGTCGACGCCGAGCGCTTCATCCGGCGCCTGAAGCAGAAGATCGCCGAAGGCCTGGCGCTCCAAGGGTAGTGCATGTCTCCATTGCAGGAAATCAGCGAAGCCATACCCCGACTGCAGGAGATCAGCGAAGCCCTCGTGCGCCTGCCGCTCGCGGCGGTCCTGGGCACCGCGCTCGCCCTCCGTCCGAGGCGGAAGGGCACCCCCCAGCGGATGCCCGCTGTCGTCCAGACGCAGATCATCCTGTCGGTTGTCGGAGCAATTATCATGCTCGTCGTCGGGTCGAGCCTGGCGCGCGCCTTCGGCATCGTCGGCGCGGCCAACCTGATTCGGTATCGATCGAAGATCGACGACCCGAAGGATGCCGTGGTCATGCTCAGTGCGCTCAGCGTCGGGCTGGCCTCGGGCGTCGGGTTGTATGCGCTCGCCGCCTTCTCGACCGTGTTTCTTGTCGTCCTGCTCGGCATCATCGAATCGTTCGAGAAAGGCATGAAGAAGTTCGAGCTGACGAGCAAGGCCGGAGACCAGACAGACGAGCTGCGCGAGAAGATCGAAACCATCCTGCGCCGCTTCGAGCTGCCGTACGAGCTGCTCGCCTCGGCCGACGACGAGCTGTGCTTCGAGGTGGCCATGCCGTTCGACGTCGAGCGGGATCGCGTCACCGACGCCATCCTGCGGCTCGACCCGCAGGGGCACACGGCCGTCAACTGGTCGGAAAAGAAGAACAAGGCGAAGTAGCACACCGTGAAGCTGATCATCCAGCCAGACGAGGGCCTCACCCCGCTCCTGCAGGCGGTCAAGCGGGCGAAGCAGTCCATCGACATCGTGATCTTCAGGTTCGATCGCCCGGAACTGGAGAAGGCGCTCGCCACTGCTGTGTCCAGGGGCGTGACGGTCCGTGCCCTCATCGCCCATACCAATCGAGGGGGCGAAAAGAACCTCCGAAAGTTGGAGATGCGGCTGCTGGAGGCGGGCGTCATCGTTGCACGAACGGCCGACGACCTCACTCGCTATCACGGCAAGATGATGATCGTCGACGACACGCTGCACGTGCTCGGATTCAACTACACGCGGCTCGACATCGAGCGAACCCGGAGTTTCGGGGTCGTGACTCGCGACAAGCGTCTCGTCAAGGAAGCCTGTGCGCTCTTCACGGCTGACTGCACTCGCCAACCGTACACCCCGAGCCACGACCGGTTCGTGGTCAGTCCCGAGAACTCCCGCAAGCTGCTGACCGCGTTTCTCAGCCGCGCAAAGAAGCAGCTGCTGATCTACAACGTCAAAGTGTCGGACCGGATGGTGCTGCGCACCCTCGAGGAGCGGCACAAGTCCGGCGTCGAGATCCGGATCATCGGCAAGGTGGACAAGGGGCTGGGCGCCGTCGAGACGCGAAAGCTCGCCGGGCTTCGCCTGCATGTCCGCGCGATTGTCCGTGACGGCACGGCGCTCTTCATCGGGAGTCAGAGCCTTCGGAAGCTGGAACTGGACGGTCGGCGTGAAGTCGGCGTGATCGTCACTGATAGCCGGGCGGCGAAGAAAATTCAGTCGGTGTTCGAATCGGATTGGGCCGACAGCCAACCGGCGGCCGAGAAGGAACGGGACGCCCCAGAACCAGCTATTCCTGTCTCCGCCGCTCGATGATCCCCGAATCGACGACGGTCCCCAGGCGCGAGATTGCGTTGAAGTAGAGCCGGTCGCCGTCGATCTCTGCCGCGAGGAAGGCATGGTCGGTGTCAAAGCCGACGGCAGTCAAGCCGGTGCGCCGATCGATGCCGCCCTTCCGCAGCTGACCGCCGGATCCCGCGACGAAGTAGACGATCCCCTTCTGTGGCTTGATGCGCTCGTAGAAATGGTCGTGACCCGCGAACACCACGCTGACGCCACCCTTCAGGAAGAGCGGTTCGAGCGCCGCGGCGAGAACGCTGTCCGATCCGTGACGCTTGCCCGAGGAATAGAGCGGATGGTGGAAGTAGGGGATCTTCCAATCCTCGTTCGAGCTGGCGAGCTCCTTCTCGAGCCAAGCGAACTGTTGCGGGCTGGGGTAGTCGGTCTCGAGCGCAAAGAACCGAACGTCCTGCGTCGGCGCCTTGAAGGTGTAGTACCTCCGGCCGTCCATGTTGAACAACGCGTAGCGGGCCTGCGCGCGGTCGTCGTGGTTGCCGAGCGAGGCATAGAACTTGACGCCGCCGTCGAGCAGGGCCTTGTACGGGTCCTCGAACTTGCGTTTCATGTCCTGCGGACGATCGCTGCCGTAGATGTTGTCGCCGACGGTAATGACGATGTCGAAGGCGAAGCGCGCGCGCAGCTTCGCCATCTGTTCTCCAACCTGGATTTGTGGTGGCCTGCCCGTGCCGAAGTCGCCGAGGACGGCGAACTTCAGCGAGCCAGGTCGATTCGGCAGCTCGACGACCGGCGCGGTCTGTACGGTCCGGGTGTCTGGCGCGGTGATGCTGGTGGCGAGCGGACCGTCGATCGACACGGCCCACAACACGGCGGCGAGGACGACGAAGACAAGAGCGAGAGACCGGCGGCTGCCCATAGTCCAGAATCCGCAGCAGCTACTGAGGAACCGCACCGGTCAGATAGTCAACGATGATATGCGCGCGCACGTCGAGCAGGATGAGCGTCGTCCCGATGAAGCGGTACTCGAGCTCCTCTGGCAGTGGCGGAAGCGCCTTGAGGATCTGCGGGGGCACGCTCGAGAGCGGGATGGTGTCGGGGTATCGTCCGTTGACGACGAGCTTCACGGCTTCGCCGGGGTTCTCTTCCATGATGGCCATGCGCAGCTTATTGCCGTTGGGGCCCGCGAACAGCCCGTAGAGCAACCGGCGAAGCACAGGGCGCACGTCGCGTTTGAAGATGGCCCCCGCGCCTTCATTCTTCCGGGCCTGTTGTATCAAGCGGCCTAGCGCCCGCTGATGCTGGTCGATCGCCTCCGCGGACGCCTCCTTGGGTAGATTCGGCAGCGTGCGCGAGAGCTTGCGGTGCAGCTCGACGTACTCGGCCACCTCCTCCTGGAACTTGGCGATGGCCTTTGCGTCGGGATTGACGCGCGGTGCACTACCTTGAATGGCGATGGCTGGCGCAGCCCGTACGGCGGTCGGTCGCGGCGCGTCCGCACCGGCCACGACCGCCGCAGCCAGGACGCCCGCCACAGTTGAAACCCGCGTGAAACTCTGCAGTCGAAGCATCGCGTCCCCCGAACATCAGCCGCGATAATTGCCGAACTGGAGCGCGACACCGAAGTCGTGCTCGCGCAGGACGCGGATGGCCTCCTGCAGGTCATCCTTCGACGCGGAGGAAACGCGCACCTGATCTGCCTGAATGGCGGCCTGTACTTTCTTGAGCTTCCGGTCCTTGAGGAACTTGACGATCTCGCGCGCGGCATCAGCCGGGATGCCCTGCTGCAGGGTGACGATCCGCCTGACCGTATCGTTGGCGGCCCGCTCGACGTCGCCTGGCGTGAGATTCTTTGTCGGCACGCCGCGCCGCACCAGCCGTCCCTGAAGAATCTCCCAGAGCGCGGTCATCTTGAAGTCATCATCGGCCGTCAGGACGATCGTGTTGTCGGTCCGGTTGAGCTCGATCGCGGCGCGGGACCCCTTGAAATCGTATCGTTGTGCAACTTCCTTGCGCGCCTGATTGACGGCGTTGTCGACTTCCTGGAGGTCGACGCCTGACGTGATGTCGAAGGATGCGGGGGTCGCCATAGTCAGCCAAGGACTCGATGCGACGGGCGCTACGAGGCTCGCGCGCGCATCTCGCGGACTTTACGTCCGACGCGCAGCGAGTTCTCGAAGATCGCGCCCACGCGCAGGCCTCCCGGCAGGCGGTGGCGGGCAATCGCGCCGAGGCCGGCCGAGGCGATGCACCCGCAGTTGGCGCAATCGGGGTTGCCGCCGAACTGACACGGCGAGATCGGATGCTTGAAGTCGGCCGACACACACGTGGTCGTCTGCGCGAAGACGCACTCGTCGGGGTTCGCCGGAGGGTCGGCGTAGACCTTGATCAGCCCTTCCGGCATCTGCAGCTTGGGGAATACGCGTCGCAGGTGCATCAGGTCCGCGACGACCCGCGCGCGGTCTTCCGGCCGGAGCTGTTCCTCGGACATTTCGCCGATCTGCGGCGTGTACAGGCTCACCCAGATTGTGCGCACGCTCTCGTTCACGGACCAGAACCTGAGGAACTCCTCGAGGTAGCCGTCACGCCGGACCTGCTGACGCGTCACGGTGCAGTGGACCGTGATCTGGTGGCCGACGATGTGCTTCAGGATGCGGTCGTACGTCGCCGGCGTTCGTCGCACGTCGTGCTCGGGCCGCAAGCCGTCGATCGAGACGACGAGCTGCAGGCGGCGCAGTTTCGCCCACTCCGCAGGAATCGGCCGCACGGCGCTCGTGACGAGCTGCGAGTAAATGCCACGATCGGCGAGGCGTGGGAGGATCGTGTTCAGCTCGCGGAACCGCACCAACGGCTCGCCGCCGACGATCGACAGATGAAGCGGCTTGTGCTCATCGACGAGCTTGAAGAAGTTCTCGACGAGCTCGTCGCCTTTGAAATCGCTGACCTGCCGAAGCGTCACACCGCCGCCGAGATGTTCGTCGCCGTACGCATAGCAGCCCGGGCACCGCAACGGACACTCGCGCGTGATCTCGATTGAGAGCGAGGGTTTGTTGCCGGCGAGGATCCGGCCCCACGCGGTGAGAATACCTTCCATCACCAGACTATATCAAGAAATGCTGAATGCTGAGTGCTGAATGCTGAAGTGAAGGAAGAAGGGTCTGTGTTGTAATTAAGCACCGACGATGATTGAGAAGCGACGTTCGACTATTCAGGGCTCGGGTGTCTTCGCGAGCCGGCCGATCACCAAGAACACACGCATCATCGACTACGCCGGGGAGAAGATCTCGAACCGAGAGAGTCTGAAGCGCGAGGGTCGCTATCTCCGGGCCGGTCACATCTGGTGTTTCAAGTTGAACCGGCTGTACGCCCGCGATGCAGCCGTTGGCGGCAACGTGGCCCGCTTCATCAACCACTCGTGCCGTCCGAACTGCTACTCGCAGGTCATCGGCGACACGATCTGGATTCGCGCCGCGCAGAACATCCGGCGCGGAGAAGAGCTGACGTACGACTACTGCACCGACGGGGTCGGCTCGATCCAGTGTCGCTGCCGTCCGGGCTGCAAGGTGATGCTCTGATGCAGGTGCTGTACCTGCACGGCTTTGCCTCGTCTGCGCAATCATCCAAGGCGGCGTTCTTCCGGTCGAAGCTCGCGGCGCACGGCGTCGAGGTCCAGACCCCCGACTTCAACGCGCCCGACTTCTCGACGTTGACCGTCAGCCGGATGCTCGGTCAGCTTCATGACGCGATCCACGCGCTGCCGGCCGGGCCGGTGGCCCTCATCGGATCGAGCCTGGGCGGCTTTGTAGCGGTTCATGCGGCGCTGCAGGAGGCGGGGCGGGTCGATCGCCTCGTGCTGCTGGCGCCGGCGCTCGACTTCGGCGGCAACCGCATGCGGGCGCTCGGGGACCGCGGCATCGACGAATGGCGCCGCACGAATCGGCTCGACGTGTTCCACTACGGCTTCGGACGGCTCATGCCGGTGCACTACGAGCTGTACGCCGACGCTGCGCGCTACGACGCGTTCAACGCACGCCTCAGCCTGCCGATCCAGATTTTTCAGGGACGCCGCGACACGGCGGTCGATCCGGAGACGGTCCAGCGCTGGGCGGAAGCACGTGCGAACGTGGACCTCCACCTGCTGGACGACGACCATCAGCTGCTGGGGAGCCTCGACACGATCTGGACGGAGACGGCCCGCTTCCTCTCGCTGGCCTGAGCCTGTAAAAACCGTCGTCCTTGATTCTCAGGCGAGCGCGACGGTCTCGCCCTCGGGCCGCGGCGCGCCGAGTTTGAAGACGTTCCTCGCGCGCGTCTTGATCGCGTTCCGGGTGTCGACAATCAGGTCCGATTCGGCGACCATCGCGTCGTAGTCGAAGGACTTGTGGTCCGTGATCACGACGACGCAATCGTACTGGCCGAAGGATCCGCGACCCGCGTTCACGGCTTTGATATCGAAGCGTCCCGACCACTCGCGGCCGTGGACTTCGGGCACGTGGGGGTCGACGTACGACACCTGCGCACCACGTGCGTGGAGAAGGCCCATGACGTCGAGCGCGGGAGACTCCCGCATGTCGTCGATATCCCGCTTGTAGGCCACGCCGGCGATGAGCACCTTCGACCCGTTGATGGCCTTGCGCTTCGTGTTGAGCGCCTCGGCAATTTTGTCGACCACGTAGTGCGGCATGCCGCCGTTGATGTGTCCGGCGAGCTCGATGAAGCGCGGGTCGAACCCGCTCTGCTTCGCTTTCCACGACAGGTAGAACGGGTCGATCGGGATGCAGTGCCCGCCCAGTCCGGGACCGGGATAGAAGGCCATGAAGCCGAACGGCTTCGTTTTTGCGGCGTCCACGACTTCCCACACGTCGATTTCCATGCGGTCGCACATGAGCGCCAGCTCGTTCACGAGCCCGATGTTGACGGCGCGGAACGTGTTCTCGAGCAGCTTGACCATCTCGGCCACCCGTGTCGAGCTCACCGGCACGATCGTGTCGATTGCCGACCCGTACAGCGCGCTCGCCAGCTGCACGCATTCCGGCGTGAGGCCGCCGACGACTTTCGGCACGTTGTGGGTCTGGAACGTCGGGTTGCCGGGGTCGACGCGTTCGGGCGAGAACGCCAGGAAGAAATCGCGGCCCGCCTTGAGTCCGGTCGCCTCGAGGAGCGGCTGGACCACTTCCTCGGTCGTACCCGGGTAGGTCGTCGACTCGAGGCAGACGAGAAGTCCAGGATGCAGGTGGCTGGCGATCGATTCCACCGCCGAGACGATATAGGACATGTCGGGGTCCTTCGTCTTGCGCAGCGGCGTCGGCACGCAGATGTTGATGGTGTCCAGGTCCTTGACGACCGCAAAGTCCGTCGTCGCGTCGAGCATGCCGCTGTCTCTCAGGGCTTTGACGTCAGCGGTCGCCACGTCCGGGATGTACGAGCGTCCTTCCTCGATGGCCTTTACTTTGCGCGCATCGAGATCGATGCCGGTCGCGTGGAACCCGGCCTTGGCGAGCTCGACGGCCAGGGGCAGTCCGACGTATCCCAAACCGACCACTCCGGTCCGGGCCCGGCGGGTTTTGATCTTTTCGAGAAGAGCAGCGGCGAGTGCTGACATGCGACCTTGACTCCTGGTGAGATTCGCGCCGAACCCCGCAGATGGGGCGTCGGCGGCGCCTACCAGAATAGCCGACGGTCGCCGAACGACCTAGCCAATCAGTCTCTGGTGATAGCGCATTCCTTGATCTTGTTCAGGAGCGTCTTGTAGCTAACCCCTAGTATTTGCGAGGCCTTACGGCGATTCCAGTGGACCCGGGTCAGCGTTTTCTCGATGAGGGCGCGTTCGGCCTTCATCGCCGCCGCCCTTGCCACCGCCGCCAGCGAGCCGCCGGTACCATCAGGCGGTTCCGCCGGGTCGTCCCCGGCCGCGTCACCGGCGGGAGAGATGGCCGGGGTTGGTTCCTCCTCGGGACCACCCTTGACGAGTGTCGCGGGCACGGCCGCGGGGGCCACGCCGACCGGTTCGGCCACGCCGGCCGCGGCCGGGGCGGGCACGCTCGCGACACGCCGCATGTTGCGCTCGATCTCGGCAAACGCGATCTGCTCGTCCTGAAGGATGACGAGCCGCTTGATCATGTTCTCCAGCTCGCGGATATTGCCCGGCCAGTCATATTGCAGGAACAGTTGCCGCAGTTGCGGGCTGAGTCGCGGCGCCGATCGCTTGTACTTGCGCGAGTACCGCGCGATGAAGGACTCGATGAGCGTCGGGATCTCGTCGCGGCGTTCGCGAAGGGCAGGAACCGTCAGCTCGATAACACGCAGACGATAGTAGAGATCCTCGCGGAAGTCTCCGCCGATCAGCATCTTCTCGAGGTCGCGGTTGGTTGCGGCAACCACGCGGACGTCCACCTCCACGCGCTTGTTGCTGCCGAGCTTCGTGAACTCCGCGTCCTGGAGCACATGGAGCAGCTTGGCCTGAAGCGCCGGCGTCAGCTCGCCGATTTCGTCGAGCATGAGCGTGCCGCCGTCGGCCTGCTCGAACTTGCCGATTCGCGTGGTGGCTGCGCCGGTGAAGGCCCCTCGCTCGTGCCCGAAGAGCTCGCTCTCGAGCAGGTCGGCAGGGAGCGCCGCGCAATTGACTTTCACGAACGGCCGGTTGCGGCGCGTCGATTGCTGGTGGATCGCCCGCACCACGAGCTCCTTGCCGACACCGCTCTCGCCGCGGATGAGCACAGCCACGTCGCTGTCGCCGACCTGCTCGATCACGGTCGTGATGCGTCGCATGCCTTCGCTGTCGCCCCATACCGCCTGGTCCTCGGTGTCGCTGAGCTGCTGGCGCAGCTCGCTCAGCTCCGACACCAGCCGGTTCTTTTCGATGGCGTTCTTGATGGCGACATCGAGGGCGATCTCGCCGAGGCCCTCGGGGTCATCGGGCTTGACGACGTAGTCGGTGGCGCCTGCCTGCATGGCCTCGACGATGGTCGACGCCTGATTGCGACCCGACAGCATGATCACCTGCGCTTCCGGCCGCGAGGCCTTGAGGGCGCGCAAGGTCGCCATGCCGTCGAGCCCCGGCATCATCACGTCGAGCAGGATGGCGTCAGGCACCTCATTCTGTTTCATCGCGGCCAGGAGCTCGTCTCCCCGGCTGTAGCACCGCGCGTCGTAGCCGCGCAGCGACAGGAAAGTTTGCAGATAGGACGCAAACGCGGGGTCATCGTCCACGATGGCGATATAGGGCTTTGTCATGGCTCTATCTGCAGCGGGGCCGCGAGTGCTGGTCAGTCCGCTGAGCGGCCGATCGTCGGAGATAGCGAGTGACATGGTTGCCGTCCGGCATATTCAAGACGCGTACCTCATCCATGTTCGGCGCGGGTGTGCGACCGAAATGGCCGAAAACGCAGGATTTCGGCTCGTCTGGCTCTGACGCGGGAGCATTCAACGTGTGCCGTGATTCAAGACACTCGTGTAGAGCTGCCGGATGCGAGCTGAACACTAAAAGCTGACGCGACCTTCCGGCAGGAACATGACGATCGCGCTCGCCTTGCCATCCGCGTTGCCGACCTCGGCCGGGCTCCACACGCGGCCTCCGTGTGCCTCGATGATCCGCCGGGCGTTGGGGAGGCTGAGCCCGTTGCCGCCGCGCCACTCATCGAAGGTCGTCATCCCGGACGGCTCCAACTGCACGAGCCCGTCAATCCGACTCGGTTCGCCGATCGTAATCCGGATAGGGCGCGAGGCGTCATTCGTGTCGGGTGCTCGTTCGTCGACTCGCACGACCAGCTGGTCGCTCGTCACGACTTCGCGCCGGAGCGCGTGGAGAATCGAGGTGAACGCTGTTCTCAGCCTGACCGCGTCGCCGTGGAGCGTGATCCCGTCGTCGACGATCACCTCTATCGTGACTGCGCGGTCCTGCTGATCCGGCAATGATGTGATGGCGTCGGTGAGGATCGACCGCAGGTTGACCGTGCTGCGGTTGAAGGGGGCGGCGCCCGACTCGAGCTGCGCGAGCTCGCTGACTTCGGCGAGCAGGGCCGACAGACGCCCGCAGGACTTCTCGGCCTCCCCGAGCAATTGCCGTTGGTGGTCGCTCAGCGGACCCGCGCGCTCTTTCAACAGCATGCGAATGTACCCCGCGACCACGGTGAGGGGTGAGCGAAACTCGTGGGCCGTGAGGGAAAGCAGCTTCGGCCACCGTGGATCGCTGAACGAACGCCCGGGGGGACCGCTGGAGCCGTCTGTCATGCCGGAATTGTATTGCACGGGGCTCTCGGGAAGGCCGGGCCCGCCTGAGGTGTTTACGGGGTAGAGTGGTGGCATTGGGTGTCTGTCCTGTAGAAGTTCCGAACTGAGCGCCTGCGGCCCGAGCGCGGCGCGACCTTCGACGGGCTCAGGTCGGCCTGAGTTCATCGAAGGGCGGAGTCGCCGCGCGAGAGCTGGCGGGGGTGGGCCGCCTCCGCCAAGGCTACGGCGAGCTACGCCGAAGCTGCGCGAAGGCGAGGCCCCGCCAGCATTGAGTGAGGTCTTTGTCATGCTCATCAGGCGAGGTCCCGACCTCCTGTCTTCCGACATCACCGACGAACAGCTCTACCTGCGACGTCGCGAGTTCATGCGGCTGGCGGGTGGAGCGGCGCTGGCTGCGGCGGCAGGACCGTTGGTCGGCGGTTGCGGGAGGGACACGTTTGCCGCGGGGGGCGAAGGGGCGACACAGATCGCGCTCTCCGGCATCAAGCCAAACGTGGTGACGACC
>Ga0184612_10000031_pt1 | contig 57412 bp, 39 predicted proteins | sample PLM3_60_coex_FD_133163 | JGI IMG/M metagenome (GOLD analysis project Ga0184612, IMG submission 133163) | Groundwater sediment microbial communities from an aquifer in East River, Colorado, USA - PLM3_60_coex | ecosystem: Environmental > Terrestrial > Soil > Riparian zone | place: USA: East... | reverse complement strand
TGCGGCGACCTCAACGACCACCTGGTAAGCCGTGTGCGGGAAATCCGCATGCACGGTTTGAACGGGGGTCTTACCCACATCCGGCCGGTCACTCGGACCGGAGACAGTAGGATCTACCAATGACCCGACGAACGTTTCTCCAGACCTCCCTCGCGGCGGCTGCGGCCTCGGCGCTTCCGGCCCATGGCGCCGTGCAGCGCAAGCTCGCCCGCATCGGCGTGCAGTTGTACTCGGTGCGAGACCTGATGAAGGCGGACTTCAGCGGGACGATCGCGAAGATCGCGGCGATAGGGTTCCAGGAGGTTGAGTTCGCCGGTTTGTTCGACCAGTCACCCAAGGACGTGCGGGCGCTCCTCGACAAGAACGGGCTGACGGCACCGGCGTCGCACGTGGACTACGCCACGATCGAAAACAAATGGAGAGAGACGCTCGAATCCGCGCGTATCCTCGGCCAGCAGTTCCTGATCTGTCCCTGGATCGGCGAAACGGAGCGCAAGCAGCCGGACGTCTGGAAGAAGGCGGCCGATCTCTTCAATAGAGCCGGCGAGGCCAGTCAGAAGGCCGGCATCCAGTTCGCTTATCACCAGCACGGTTTCGAGTTCGTTCCGTCGGACGCGCTCGGCGGGAAGCTGCCATACGATTTCCTGCTCGACAACACGGATCCGAAGCTCGTGAAGATGGAGATGGATCTCTGCTGGACGGTGGCGGCAGAGCAGGACCCGGTGGCCTACTTCAACCGGTATCCGGGACGTTTTCCCCTCGTCCACGTGAAGGACTGGTTGAAGGACGGCACGCAGTCGCAGGCCTACGCAGGCGCGTTCGGCCCTGGGACGACATTCACGGGACAGATGGCGAACGTGGGCAGCGGATCGATCGACTGGAAACGGATCTTCGCGCAGGCCGACAAGGCCGGCATCAAGCACTACATCGTCGAACACGACAACCCCAAGTCGCCGCTCGACGACCTCGGCGCCAGCTATACCTATCTGCGGAATCTGCGCTTCTGAGGAAGGCCTATCGCACCACCAGCTCGCCCTTCATCTGCTTGCAGCGCTCGTCCTGCGTGAGGTTGCAGTAGAAGGGGAACCGGCCCGCCTCGTCCGCGCGAAACTCGAAGACGACGGACTGGCCCGCGCCCGCGCGCTTGGAGATCCGGTAGGGCACGTCGATCGTGAAGCTGTGGGCGACGTCTCTGGCGGTGAATCTGATCTGGATGAGGTCGTCTTTCTGGACCTCGATGCGCCCGGGGGAAAACGCGAACTGATCGCCGGTGATGGCGATCTCGCGGACCTGACCCCGGCCACGGGCCGCTCCGCCCGCCCAGAACGCGGCGGCGGCGACTACGACCACGGCAAGTGCCGTTGCGATTCGCGGCCTTCGAGTCATGATTCCCCCCTGAGGGACAATCCCCCCAGTTAAAAGACGCGTCAAGGGAGGGTTTGGTTGCCCGCCTTCGCCTTCGGCTTCGGCGCGGCGGCCCCCCCTGAGGTGGGGTGTGCGGTGACCGTGTGCGACCGCTCAGGCCTTGCGTCCCTGGGCCTCCTCGGCGGCTGGTGGCTGCAGCAGGGCCTTACGGCTGAGCCGAATCTTGCCTGAGGGGTCGATGTTGATCACCTTGACCATCACCTGGTCGCCCTCTTTCAGCTCGTCGCGAACATCTTTCACGCGGTAGTGCGCGATCTCGGAGACGTGGAGCAGTCCGTCGAGCCCGGGCATGATCTCGACGAAGGCGCCGAAATCGGTGATGCGCTGCACCTTTCCCATGTAGCTCTTGTTCAGCTCGGGCGTGGCGGTCAGCTCCTGAATGATGCCGATCGCCTTCTGCGCCGACGCCTCATCGGCCGACGCGACGTTCACGCGGCCGTCGTCTTCGACGTCGATCTTCACGCCGGTGCGCTCGATGATGCTCCGAATCATCTTGCCTCCCGGTCCGATAACGTCACGAATCTTGTCGACCGGGATCCGGATCGTCACGATCCGAGGCGCATAGGCGGACACATCCGATCGGTTCGTCTGGATGGCCTGCCGCATCTTGTCGAGGATGTAGAGACGTCCCTGACGCGCCTGCTCGAGCGCCTTACGCATGATCTCGGTCGTAATCCCCGAGACCTTTATGTCCATCTGCAGCGCGGTGATGCCGTCGGATGAGCCGGCGACCTTGAAGTCCATGTCGCCGTAGTGGTCCTCGGCGCCCGCGATGTCGCTCAGGATGGCGTGCTTGCCCGTCTGCTCGTCCATGATGAGCCCCATCGCGACGCCGGCCACCGGCGCCTTCAGGGGCACACCTGCGTCCATCATCGCAATCGATCCGCCGCAGACCGACGCCATCGACGACGAGCCGTTCGATTCGAGGATGTCCGAGACGACGCGGATGGTGTAAGGGAACGTCTCTTCGGTCGGGACCATCGGCGCGAGCGCGCGCTCGGCGAGCGCGCCATGACCGACCTCGCGGCGTCCGGGGCCGCGCATGAACTGCACTTCACCGACCGAGAAGGGTGGGAAGTTGTAGTGGAGCATGAAGCGCTTCCACGTCTCGCCGTCGACCATCTCGATCTTCTGCTGGTCCTCGGCGGTGCCCAGCGTGACCGTCACCAGTGCCTGCGTTTCGCCGCGCGTGAACACGGTCGACCCGTGTGTGCGCGGCAGGACGCCGGCCTCGATGGTGATCGGACGAATCTCGTCGAACCTGCGGCCGTCGAGCCGGCGCCCGCGCTCGAGCGCCTCGTCCTTCATCACCTTCTCTTTGAGCTCCTTGAACACGTGCTTCGCGGCAGCGCGCTTTTCGGCGTCGTCTTCAGGGATGCTGGCGAGCAGATCGGCCAGCACCTGGTCGACCTGGCCGTAGTTCTCGAGCTTGTCCTTGATCTGCATCGCCTCGCTCAGCGGACCGTAGGCCTTGCCTTCGATCTCGCGATGCACGTCGGCGGCGATCTCCTTGGTGACGACCTCGCGCTTACTCTTGCCGGCCTCTTTCGCAAGGGCTTCGATGCCCGCGATGATCTCCTTGATTGCCCCATGCGCCAGGTCGAGCGCCTTGAGAATCTCGTCCTCGGTCACTTCTTTGGCGCCCGCCTCCACCATCACGATGGCGTCCTTGCTGCCCGCGACGATGAGATCCAGGCGGCTCTTGCGGCGCTCGTCGAAGGTCGGGTTGACCAGGTACTCGCCGTCAATGAGACCCATGCGCACGCCGGCAATCGTCCGCGTGAAGGGGATGCTCGAGAGCGCGAGCGCCGCCGAGGCGCCGGTAATCGCGAGCACGTCGCTGTCGTGCTCGGTGTCGGCCGAGAGCACGAGCGCGATGATCTGGGTTTCGTGCCGCCAGCCCGAGGGGAAAAGCGGCCGGATCGGCCGATCGATGAACCGGCTCGTCAGGACTTCCTTCTCGCTCGGCTTGCCCTCACGCTTGAAGAAGCCGCCGGGAATCCGCCCCGAGGCATACGTGTATTCGCGGTAATCTACCGTCAGCGGCAGAAAATCGATGCCCTCGCGGGGGTTGGGGGCAGCGCAGGCCGTGACGAGCACCATAGTGTCGCCGGAGCGGACGACAACCGAGCCGTCTGCCTGCTTTGCGAGGCGGCCGGTTTCGATTGACAAGGTCCGTCGACCGACGGAGATGTTGCGGGTATGCATTGTTGTGTCTTTCCTGTAAAGCCGGTCTTGGTCAGGAGCCAGAAGCTAGGAGCCAGGAGTTAAGAACTGGAAGCCAGAAGTTGGAAGCCAAGAGCTGGAGGGCGGCGCGAGACCCGTGACGCGTATCACTCTAGCTCCTAGCTCTTCGCTCCTATTTCCGGATGCCCAGACGCTTGATCAGATCCGAGTAGCGGTCCGTATCCTTCCCTTTGAGATAGTCGAGAAGGCGGCGGCGCTGGCCGACCAGCTTGAGCAGGCCGCGGCGCGAATGATGATCCTTGGCGTGGGTCTTGAAGTGTTCCGTCAGGTAGTTGATCCGCTCGCTGAGGAGCGCTACCTGAACTTCGGGTGATCCGGTGTCTGCAGTGTGGGTCTTGTAAGAGCCGATGATGTCGGTCTTGCGGTCCTTGCTCAAAGCCACGTCGAAACCTCCACGCACGGCCCAGAACTCGGCAAGTCCGTTCGACCCGCCGCACCAAACCGCCGTATGTCCCTAAGATTCAGGAATTACAATTCCAAACGACTCAGGATCTTACACCAGAACCACCATGGGATGCAAAAGGCCGCCCTCGCGCGGTTCGGCCAGTCCGAGGAGCGATCCCTCGCGATCGAGGAGGCGGAGCCGGCGCGCGGCGGCAGACTCTCCGCCGGAGGTGGCTTCAGCCGCGGGAGCCACCGTCGCGAGGTCTTCCGGCCTCAGGTCGCTTCCATGGCTCGCACGCTTCGCGCCGAGCTCGCTCAGGACGACCGCCGGCAGATGGGTCAGCAGGCGGCTCATGGGTATCAGCCCCTCGCCTTCCCTGGCGGCGACCGCTTCGAGCGGCACCGCGTCCGCCAGAGTGAACTCCCCGGACCGCGTCCGTCGCAGACCCTCGAGATGCGCGCCGCATCCCAGGCGCTGCCCCAGGTCGTGCGCCAGCGACCGGACGTAGAAGCCGCTCGAGCACACCAGCCTCACTTCGGCCAGACCGCCGGCGTAACTGCGCAGCTCGATCTCCCTGACGCTGACCTCGACAGGTTTGACGTCGATCGGTTTGCGTTGCCGCGCCAGCTTGTACGCCGGCGTACCGCCAATCTTCTTCGCGGAGAAGGGAGGCGGCGTTTGCAGGTATCGTCCCTCGAACGCCGCCACCGCCTCGACGATGGCCGATTCGCGGAGCCCGGCGACGGCGGCCACGCTGGCGCGCGTTTCGGATACGGACTGTTCGTCGCCCAGACGACCTTCCGCGTCGTAGGTTTCCGTCGCCACGCCGAAGCGAATCCTGGCGACGTACTCCTTGTCGGCGCCGCTCATGAACGACGCGAGCCTCGTCGCCTGCCCGATGACGAGCGGAAGCACGCCCGTCGCGAGCGGATCGAGTGTTCCGGTGTGGCCCACGCGGGCGAGGCCGATCGCTCTGCGCACGACGGCCACGATGTCGTGAGACGTCGGGCCGGCGGGTTTGTCAATGACAAGAACGCCGTTCATGAAATGCTGAATGCTGAATGCTGAATGCTGAATGCTGAAGGTATTCGGAATTATCAATTTCAAACTTAAGTTCGAAGTTGGCAATTCTTAATTCACTTCAGCATTCATCATTCAGCATTGCTATGGTCTGCTCTTGAGGCCCTCTGAGATGGCCGCCACGAGACGCTCGACGATCTGCGGGCGCACGTCGGTCAGCCGGCCGGGGACGGTGAAGCCGGCGGCGTTCTTGTGCCCGCCGCCGCCGTAGGCGTTTGCCACGGCGCGGACGTCGACGTCGTACTTCGATCGCATGCTCACGCGGACGTCGCCGGTCGATCCGACCTTGAAGAACACGACTGCCTGAATCTCGCGCGCGGTCAGCGGCAGGTTGATCACGCCCTCGGTGTCGTTGTGCGTGCAGCCGCACGCGTTCAGCATCCCCTCGTCCATGTAGAGGATCGCGAGGCGTCCCTCGTCGATGAGCTCCATGCCATCGAGCAGGGCGCCGATCAGCTTGAGCTTTCCGAAACTGTTGCTGTCGAAGACGCGCCGGGCCATGGCCGCCGGATTCACCCCGGCCTCGACGGCCTGCCGGCAGATGTCAAACGTCCGTGGCGTGATGTTCGAGTGGTGGAATGATCCCGTGTCGGTCAGAATCGCCAGGTAGACGTGCGTGGCGATCTCGCGGCTGAGCGGCACGCCGAGCGCCCGGATCAGATCGAAGACCATCTCGCCGCAGGCCGCGGCCGATTCGTCGAACCAGTTCAGTGCGCCGTACATGCGGTTGCCCGCGTGATGGTCGATGTTGACGATGAAGTGGCCGTCCAGGCCGGCGACGCCGGTCCGGGTCAGGTCGCTGCACTCCATCACGATCAGGGCATCGGCTGCGGCGTCGGTCCGATCCGCGATCTCGATCCGATCGACCCCGGGGAATTCGCGATAGTGGTCCGGCGCGGCATCGGCGTTGACGATCCGGACCTGCTTGCCGAGCGCCTCGAGCGCATACGCCATGGCGAGCTGGGATCCGATCGAGTCGCCGTCGGGCCGCGCGTGCGACGTCAGTAGAAACCGCCGGTGCCGGAAGATCGCCTCGCAGATTGACGTCACCACGTCCGCGCCTGCCGCGGCGGCTGCCTGTTTAGCGGTCGTCGTCTTGCTCATTGTGTGGGGTGCCCTGGTCGTCTGGAGCGGGTTCGGCGCGCTCGGCGCGCTCGACCTGCAGCTCCTGCAGAATACGCTCGACCCGGTCCAGCCGCTCGATGTTCTCGTCGAAGAAAAACTGGAGCTCGGGGATCCGCCGCAGCCGAAGCCGGCGTCCGAGCTGTCTGCGGAGAAACGGCGTCGCACGATCCAGCGCGCGGCTCGACTGCTTGCGCGCCTGCGCGTCACCGAGCGTCGTGTAGTAGACCCGGGCGTTCTGCAGGTCGGAGGTGACCTGCACCCGCGTGATCGTCAGAAAGCCGATGCCGGGGTCGTGGACCTCGCGGGCCAGCAGCTCCGCGAGGTCCTCACGAATCTGTTCGCCGACGCGGGTGGAGCGCTGGGAAGCCATTGGCAATTCTGAATGCTGAATGCTGAATGCTGAAGGGAATTCTGAATTCATTTCAGCATTCAGCACTCAGCATTCGACATTGCTATACGGCGGTCTTGACCCGCTCCACGGCGAAGGCCTCAATGACGTCGCCGACCTTGAGGTCGTTGAACTTCTCGAATCCGATGCCGCACTCGAAGCCGGCTTTCACTTCTGAGACGTCGTCCTTGAACCGGCGCAGCGAGCCGATCTTGCCCTCGTAGATGACGACGTTGTCTCGCAGCAGACGGGCCTGAGTGTCGCCGGCGCGGGTGATCCGCCCTTCGGTGACCATACACCCGGCGATCGTGCCGAACTTCGGCACCTTGAAGATTTCGCGTACGGCCGCGGCGCCCATCCGGACTTCCTTGAACGTCGGGTCGAGGAGGCCCGTCATCGCCTTCTTCATCTCGTCGACGACGTTGTAGATGACCGAGTGCAGCCGAACGTCGACTTTCTCCCGGTCGGCGACATCGGCTGCGTTGCGATCCGGCCGCACGTTGAAGCCGATGATGATCGCGTTCGAGGCCGAGGCGAGCAGCACGTCCGACTCGTTGATTGCGCCGACGCCGCTGTGGATGATGCGGATCTTGACCTTCTCGTCGGTCAGCTTGGTCAGCGTGTCGCCCAGCACCTCGGCCGACCCCTGCACGTCGGCCTTGACGATCACCGGCAGTTCCTTCATGCCGCCTTCGGCAATCTGCTGCTGCAGCGATTCGAGTGTGAGCCGCGAGCCCTTCCCGCCGAGCGCCTTGTCCTTGGCCTGCGTCTGGCGGAAGAGCGCGATCTGGCGGGCTTTGGTCGCGTCGGCGAGTGCTTGAAACGCGTCCCCCGGCTGCGGCAGCCCGCCGAGCCCGAGGACTTCGACCGGCGTCGCGGGCCCGGCGTGCTTCTGCTGCCGGCCGCGGTCGTCGATGAGCGCGCGAACCTTGCCGACGATCGTCCCGGCGATCAATGTGTCGCCGATGTTCAGCGTCCCGTCCTGCACGAGGATCGTCGCGACGGGGCCGCGACCCTTGTCGAGCTTGGCTTCGAGCACCGTTCCGGACGCGCTTCGCTTGGGATTCGCTTTGAGCTCGCTCATCTCGGTGACGAGCAGGATCATCTCGAGCAGCGCATCGAGGTTCTGCTTCTTCTTCGCCGACACCTCGACCATGACGGTCTGGCCGCCCCATTGTTCGGGGACGAGGCCGAGATCCGCCAGTTCCTTCTTGACGCGCTCGGCGTTGGCGTCCGGCTTGTCGATCTTGTTGATCGCCACGAGGATCGGCACCCCGGCCGCTTTCGCGTGATCGATCGCCTCGCGGGTCTGCGGCATGACGCCGTCGTCTGCCGCCACCACGAGGATGACGACGTCGGTGACGCGCGCGCCGCGCGCACGCATCATCGTGAAGGCCTCGTGGCCGGGCGTGTCGAGGAAGACCACGTTGCGGTCGTTGACCTGGACGGCGTATGCCCCGATGTGCTGGGTGATGCCGCCGGCCTCGCGCTCGGCGACCCGCGCGGAGCGAATCGCGTCGAGAAGCGTCGTCTTGCCGTGATCGACGTGGCCCATGACCGTGACGACGGGTGCGCGCGTCACGACGTCGGCCGGGCTGACATCCTCGGCCTCGACCTGCAGCATCTCCTCTTCGAAGGTCTGCATCTTGACGTCGGCGCCGAACTCGCGCGCGATCATCGATGCCGTTTCGTCGTCGAGCGTGCTGTTGATCGTCATCATCAGACGGCGATCCATCAGCTTGCGGAGGACGTCCTTCGCTTTCACGTCGAGCTTGGTGGCAAGATCGGCGACCGTCATGCCCTCGGCGAGCGTAATCGTGCGCGTGACGGGCGGCGGCGCCGTCGGCGCGGCCGCCGGGATGTTCACCCGCGGGGAGTGGTCACGACGCTGGCCGCCACCGGGACGTCCTCCGCCGAATCGCGGTGGTGGCGGGCGATACCCTGGTGTCGAGCCCGGCCGTGGCGGCTGCGACGGCCGCACTGGTTGAGAGGGCAGCGGCCGCGGACCACCCATAGGCGCCTGCCGAGGCGGCAAGCCGCCCGGACGCTGTGGCGGGCGGGCGGCGATCCCGGGTGCTGGAGCTCCCGGACGTACAGCGGCCGGTCGGCTCAGGTTGCCCGTCGGTGCCTGCGAGGTCGCGGGCGCGGCTGGCGCCGACGGCCGCACGAGCATCGGTCGGCGCGGCGGCGCGGGCGGCGCCTGTCCCGTCTTCGGATCTTCGACGCGCAGCCGAAGCGTGGGAGGCAGGACTCGTCCGGTGGACGGCGGCATCACCGGCCGTGGCATCGGCGTCGGCGTTACGGCCTCACGTGGGGAAGCGACGACGGTTTCCGTGGATTCTTCGAGGACAGGTTCAGGCACGCGGGCTGCAACCACCGGTTCTTCAGTTTCATCAGGGGCCTCGACAATCGGGGCCTCGGCGACGGGCTCGGAAACCGCGATCGGCTCCGAAACGTCCGGCACGACTCCGTGTGGAGCCGGAATGTGCGCGGTATCACTCGGTGGGCCTGGAGTGGCCTCGGCGTCGAGATCGGGCGGCGGCGCCGCGGGCTTGGCCGTCTTGACGAGGCGCGGCGGCGGCAGAGTCGCCGCAGCGGGGCGCTGAGGTTCGGGGGTCTTGGCGGCCGGCTTCCGGCCACGGACAGCGGCCGGTGTGTCAGCGAACGACGCGCTCGACGGCACCGTGATATTCCGCTGGCGCGCGAGCCGCTCGACGAACTGGCGGGCGACAACCTCCTCGATCGTGCTCGACGCACTCTTCACATCGATCCCGTGATCGCGCTTGAGCAGCGCCATCACTTCCTGGCTCGACGTGTTGAGGAGCTCCGCGACCTTGTATATCCGAACTGTCGCCATTTACCTCTCTTCGTTCTTGGCGGGCTCGCCTTAGTCGGGCTCGCCCTTACTTGGCGGGCTCGCCTTAGTCGGGCTCGCCCTTACTTGGCGGGCTCGCCCTCAGCGGGCTCGGTGGGCGTGGTTTCGCTGGCGTCACCCGCCGGCCTCGGCGTCTCGTCAGCCGTGATCGCCGCCTCGGCGGCGGGCGCGTCGGAGTCCACCAATTCGGCTGCGGTCTCGATCGGCTCGGGCTCGGCCGTCGCAGTCTCGGCCGCCTCCGTCTCGACCGTCGCGGCTTCCACGGCGGGGTCGCCCTCCGCCGGGTCGCCGATCTCGAGCGCACCCAGCTGCGCTTCGACTTCGCGTCGCTTCTCTTCCTCGCTCTTGATATCGATCTTCCAGCCCGTCAGCTTCGCGGCGAGCCGGACGTTCTGCCCCTTCTTGCCAATCGCGAGCGACAACTGCTTGTCCTCGACGATCACTTCCATCACCCGCTCGGCGTCGTCGACAATCGAGACCCGCTGGACCTTGGCGGGGCTGATGGCGTTGGTCACGAAGAGAATCGGATCGTCGGACCACTCGACGATGTCGATCTTCTCGCCGCGCAGCTCGCGGATGATCGACTGCACCCGGGTTCCCTTCATGCCGACGCAGGCGCCGACCGGATCCACGTCACGCTCGCGCGAGTACACCGCAACCTTGGCGCGATCGCCCGCTTCGCGGACGGCGCCTCGAATCATCACCGTGCCGTCGTAGATTTCCGGCACTTCCTGCTCGAAGAGCTTGATGAGGAGCGCCGGATCGGTGCGCGACAGGACGATCTGGGGACCCTTGGCGCTGCGGTTCACGCCGCGGATGACCGCGCGCACGCGATCGCCCGACGTGTAGTTCTCCGCCCGTGACTGTTCCTTCCGCGGAAGCTGCGCTTCGACACGGCCGAGCTCGATGATGATGTCGCCATTCTCGAACCGCTTGACCATGCCGCTGACCACTTCGCCGACCCGCTGGCTGTACTCGGCGTAGACGTTTTCCCGCTCGGCCTCCCGGACCTTCTGAAAAATCACCTGCTTGGCGGTCTGGGCGGCGATGCGGCCCAGATCCTCGGTCGGACGCGGGAACTCGATCTCCATGTCGACTTCCGCTTCCTCGCCGTAGAGCTGCTGCGCTTCAGCGAGCGAGATCTGCGTCGACGCGTCGGTGACCTCGGTGACGATTTTCTTGACCGCGTACAACTCGAGCTGGCCCGTCTCCTGATTGAACCGGGCGCGCAGCGCTTCGCTCTTGTACCGCTTCCGGGCGGCCGCCTCGAGCGCATCCTGCACGGCGCTGATGATGATCTCCGGCTCGACGCCCTTTTCCTTGGCGATCGCGTCGATCTGCTGGAGCAGCGGATTGGTCGTGGTTGCCATAGAATTCAGTTGTTCAAAAACTCGCGGCTCGCGGTCCGCTGCTCGCCGTTGCCTACTCGCTATCCAGTTCTCAGCCAGCCGCGAGTCGCGAACCGCGAGCTGCGAACCGAGGACAGCTATCCAAACTCCACTGCCAGATGCCCGCGCTTGATGCTGGCGACGGGCACCCGATGCGTCTTGCGTCCCTCTTGGAGAACCACCATGTTCTCGTCTTCTTCTCGTTCAATGCCGACGATGCGTCCGGAGAAGGCGGATTGCCCGTTGAGCGGCGTCGACGTCACGATCCTGGCGAGCCGCCCAGTGAAGCGGCGATAATCCGCCTCGTGTCGCAACGCGCGATCCAGCCCTGGCGACGACACCTCCAGCGTGTAGTGCTGGCCGAGCGCCGCCTCGTTCAGGTCCTCTTCTTCGACGTCGAGGACCGCGCTCAGGTCGTGGCTGACGCGCTGGCACTCTTCGATGCCCACCGCGTCTTCCGGCCGTTCCGGCACGCCGCGGTCCGGGCGGTCGATCGTTACCCGCAGCACCGTCCCGATGGACTCGCGACGCAGCTGTACGTCGAAGATCTCCAGCCCGTAGCTGCGCGCGACCCTCTCAGCGGCGGCGCGGATCGCGGTCAACCGTTCCGACGGCATGCGTGAGCAGCGCTTACCCGCGCCCCAGCGCGTCCAAGCCCTCGAAAAACCGCCCCTAAAAACAAAGAGTGGGCACAGGCCCACTCGGGTACTGACTTACTCGAAGCTGCCACCCATCAATATAGCACAGCGCTCGGCCCAAAGGTCAGCGCTCGAACGCTCACGCCCGCGCCCTGTCTCGCCTATTTTAGGGCCTATCTCGAGCTTATCGCACTCGAGATTGGCGCTGCCACGAGGTCGTAACTGCGCGCCCCGACGACCCGGGCCTGGATGAGGGTACCGGTCTCGAACGCGGTCGGGTCGCAATCCGTCAGGTAGACGACCGAATCGATGTCGGGCGCCTGCCCTTCGATCCGCCCCTGCAGGACCATCTCGTGCTCGGCCGACGGACCATCGATGAGCACCGCGGCCTCGCTTCCGATCCGCGCCCGGTGCGCCCGAGCCACTATCTTCTTTTGACGCGCCATGAGGGCGTTTCGTCGTCGGCGCTTCACCGTGGCCGGCACGTCGTCAGGAAGGTCGAACGCCCTGGTGCCCTCCTCGTGCGAATACGTGAAAACGCCCAGGTGATCGAACCCCGTATCGGCGACAAAGCCCTCCAGCTCGGCAAAATCGCCATCCGTTTCGCCCGGAAACCCGACAATCAGGGTCGTCCTGAGCGTTACGTCCGGCACCGTGGAGCGAATCCTGCCGAGGAGCGCGTCGTAGGTGCGACGGTTGCCCGGGCGCCTCATCCGTTTGAGGACGTCCGCCGACGCGTGCTGGAGCGGGAGGTCGACATAGCGGCAGACCTTCTCGCATTCGGCCATCGCGGCGAGCACATCGTCGGTGATCGTCGTGGGATAGAGATAGAGAAGCCTGATCCAGGCCAGCCCGTCAATCGCGTTCAGCTCGCGAAGGAGACGCCCGAGGGCACCCCGTTCGCCGCGATCGATGCCGAAGAAGGTGGTGTCCTGGGAGATGAGCAGCAGCTCGCGGACGCCACGCTCGGCAAGCGCGCGCGCCTCGCGGACGATCGAGTCGGCCGTTCGGCTGCGATACGAGCCACGCAGCGTCGGGATGATGCAGAACGCGCACGTGTAGTCGCACCCTTCGGCGACCTTGACGTATGCGAAGTGCTTTGGCGTCGTCAGGTAGCGAGGGGTGTCGGCGTCATAGAGATAGTCGGGTAAGAGGCCAGGGGCCGGAGGTCGGAGGCCGGGGACAGCTGTCTGAGTCGGAGGCCTGGTGTAGAAGCGAAGCGGTGCTCCCTGGCCTCTGACCTCCAGACTCTGGCCTCCAATGGCGCCAAGTATCCCCGGCACCTCGCCCGTGCCCAGCACGGCGTCGATCTCGGGTATTTCCCGCGCGAGCTCGTCGCGATACCGCTCCGCGAGACAGCCCGTGACAACGAGCCGGGAGCACCGGCCGTCGCGCTTCTGGGCGGCCATCTCGAGGATGGCGTCGATCGACTCCTGCTTGGCGGAGTCGATGAAGGCGCACGTGTTGACGACGAGCACCTCGGCGTCCGAGGCGTCGCTCGTAATCTCGTGACCGGCCTCGCGGGCCATGCCCAGCATCACTTCGCCGTCGACGAGGTTCTTGGGACAGCCGAGGCTGAGGAAACCTATTTTCATTTTGACGCTGACGCTTCCAGCTTTCGGCTTCCAGCTTCCCGAACCTTCTTCTTTGATTGGAGCTGGAAGCGGGCAGCCGGGAGCATTCACGGATAGATCCGATACAACATTCTGGGATACGGAATGGCTTCGCGCAGATGATCGATGCCGCAGATCCACGTGACGACGCGCTCGATACCCATGCCGAAGCCTCCGTGCGGCACGCTGCCGTAGCGGCGCAGGTCGAGGTACCACTCGAAGGCGTCCTGCGGCAGGTTGTGCTCCTTGATTCGCTGCACGAGCAGGTCGTAATCGTCGAGACGCTGCCCGCCGCCGATGATCTCGCCATACCCTTCGGGCGCCAGCACGTCGACGCACAGCGCGACGTCGGGCCTCTGGGGATCCGGCTTCATATAGAACGCCTTGACGGCGGAAGGATAACGATGCACGCAAATCGGCCGATCGAACTCCTCTGAGAGCGCGGTCTCGTCCGGGGCGCCGAAATCGCCCCCCCACTCGAACGGCAGTCCCTTCTTCTTCAGAATCTCTGCGGCCTCGTCGTAGGAGATGCGTGGAAACGGCGCCTGGACTTTCTCGAGCTTGCTCGTGTCCCGCTCGAGCACCTTCAGTTCCTTCTGACGACGCTCGAGGACCCGCGCGACGACGGAGACGACCAAGCCCTCGGCAAGATCCATCACGTCGTCGAGCGACGCGTACGCGACTTCCGGCTCGACCATCCAGAACTCGGTCAGATGGCGGCGCGTCTTGGACTTCTCGGCGCGAAACGTCGGGCCGAAGCAGTACGTGCGGCCGAGCGCCATCGCATTGGCTTCGTTGTAGAGCTGCCCGCTCTGGGTGAGGTACGCCGTTTCATCGTCGAAGTACTGGACCGGGAAGAGAGTAGTCGTGCCCTCGCACGCGGCCGGTGTGAAGATCGGCGTATCGGCGAGGATGAACCCGCGCTGGTTGAAGAAGTCCCGGACGGCATTGATCACTTCGTGCCGCACGCGAAGGATCGCCTGCTGGCGCGGGGCCCGGATCCACAGATGCCGGCGGTCCATCAGGTAGTCGACGCCGTGTTCCTTCGGCGTGATAGGGTAGTTCTGCGCTTCGGCCACGACGTCGAGCTGGCTCACATCGAGCTCGAAGCCGCCCGGCGCCCTCGCGTCCGCACGGACGGTGCCGGTGATGATGATGGCGCTCTCCTGCGACAAGTGGTCCGCACGCGCGAAGGCCTCTTCACCGACCGCCGCTTTCGACATGACGCACTGGATGAACCCCGTGCCGTCGCGCAGCGTCAGGAAGTGGATCTTTCCGCTCGACCGGCGGTTGTGCAGCCAGCCTCGGAGCGTCACCGCCTGGCCGGTCTGCCCGGCGATGTCTTCGATGTAGACGATCATGCGTGAGCCAGCGTGCGCTCGAACCGTTCTCTCGCGCGCCGCGCTTCCTCGAGAACGCTGGCGGCCGCCCCGGTCCCGGCCAGCTCCATCAGATACGTGCCCTCGTAGCCGACCTTCTGCATCGTGACCAGCGCCTGATCCCAATCGATCGATCCGCGGTACGGCACGAGATGTTCGTCTTCGCGTCCGCGGTTGTCGTGGACGTGCGTCGCGATAATGTGCTCGGCTACGGTCTCGACGGCGTCGGCGACGTCGCCCATCAGGTGCGCGTGGCCGAAGTCGAGGCAGATGCCGGTCCGGCCGCCCTCGAGCTCGTCTTCGAGAATCGCGACGAGCGACGAGGCATCGGACAGGCGATTGGGGATCACTTCGACGGCAACGCGCACGCCGAGCGGTTCGGCAAGCCGGCAGATCTCGTCCAGGCTTCGAACGGCTGCGGCGCGCTGATTGTCGTCTACGTTGCTCATCTTTGCCGGCGTCCCAAGGTGGAGCACCATGATGTCGAACGGAATCCGCCTGGCAATGCCCAGTGCGGCTTCGGTTTCGCGAACGGCTGCCTCGCGCCGGTCGTGCGCGCTGACCGCGTTCGAGTAGGTCGTGCGGGGCCCGGGCCCGCCGAAGACGTCCGTGATCGGCGCATGAACACTGTTCAGTGTCAGCCCGGTCTCGCCGAGCCAGCGTCCGAGCTCGGCGATCGCCGCGTCGTCGCGGTAGTCGAAGTGGCTCCGCGTGGCGAAGAGCTCGATCGTCTCGAACCCATACCCGGCGATCTCGGCCAGATGGCCGCGCTCGAGCCGGCGGTCGTGATAAAGGTGCGTGGAAATCCCGAAGCGCATGGAACGGCCCGTTGGTGCCTGAGTGAACCTCGAATTGTACGACGGCCGCCTGAACCACCTGAACTTCTGAACCAGTCCTCTTCACAGGAGGTCAGGAGATCAAGAGACGAAGCCTTGAAAACCGAACAAACTCCTGAGCTCCTGGTCTCCTGTTCCCGTGTGACAGCGGACCAACCCGCAATCGGTCTTCAACCTAGCGAAATTCTTCGACGTGCGCGGCCAGCAGCTCCCGGAGGCGGCCGAATCGGGGTAGGTGTTCGAGGTTGTCGCGCACGTACCGGAGCGTCCGCGGAATGTACTGGATATAGACCGGGTTGCGGCGCGCCGTGGTCTGGTAGCCGAACGTACCCAGCGCCTTCAGGTTGCGCTGCAGCGCCATCGCGTCGAAGCGCTTCCGGAAGGCCGTTTCCGTGCCCGTCTGGCCTTTCAGCGCGAGGAAGTAGGCGATGAGCTCCTCGACCGTGTGCTCGGGGAGATCGACGTAGGAATCCCGCAGCAGCGAGACGAGGTCGTACGTGTCGGGCCCCATCCGTGCGTCCTGGAAGTCGATGATGTAGAGCAGATCGCGATGGAGCATGAGGTTGCGGCTGTGGTAGTCGCGATGGCACAGCACGCGGGGCTCGGCGGTCAGCTCGGTAATGAGTTCTCCGAAGGCCTCGTGGAGCTCGTCGCGCGCGGCCGGGGCGATGACCACACCGCGATACGCCTCGATGAAGTGGTTCGTGAAGAAATCCAGCTCCCACGTGAGCTTGTCGACATCGAAGGCGATGCCGTACGGGAGGTAGGCGGGGTTTTGGAGCTCGGCTCCGCGGCGCTGCAGCGTCGCAATCAACGCGACCGCCTGTCGATAGCGCGCCGCGTGCTCGGCCGGCGACACGGCGCCCAGGTGGGCCTGCAGCGTGACGTCCCCGAGGTCTTCGAGCGCGAGCACCCCGAGGTCGCCGGCTTGTCCGAGGACGGTCGGGATCGGCACGGGCATCTGCTCGAGCAGCCGCGCGACGTTGACGAAAGAGAGCGTGTCGATGTCGAACGGCGCGGAGTAGAGCGACAGCACGATGGATGGGGCGTCGGGGACGAGCACGCGGTAATACCGCCGGTCGGACGCGTCCCCCGTGAGCGGTACCACGCGCGGCGATCGCCGCGCCAGATCGCTCCGTTCGAGATAGGCGTCGATTCGTTCGCGTTGTCCGGCGGCGTCGGCTACCTGGTTGCTCATGTCGATAGATTGGACAGGTCCGGCTGACCAGCCTCCGCTAAAGCTACGGCAGTCCGCCGAAGCCTTGTCCGCCTTCGCGCGAAGCGCTACGGCGAGACCTCGACGAAGCCCAACGGGCGTAGTCGGGGCGAAGGCGGAAGCCGGACACTACAGCTGACGGTCAGGAAAACGCCCGGACGAGCAGCTCTCCCTCGATGCGTTCGCCGTCGATCGGCGTCCGATCGCCGGCGGCGACGATCGCTGACCGCTTGTACCGCGCGCCGTCCGGAATGCGCGCGCCGTCGGCGACGATGCACTCGCGCAGATGAGCTTGCGGACCGACTGTCACATCATCCCATACCAGGCTGCGCACGAGCACTGCCGAATCGTCGATGTGCACCCGTGCCCCGGTGAAACGCGCGCCCTCCGCCCCGGCCAGCGCGAGCGACGTGTCGAGGCAGTCGCGGGGTGTCCCGATATCGAGGAAGGTCGCATGTGAGACGTAGCCGCCGACGCTTTGCGGGTGCTCCGCAATGAGACGGCGGTAGAGCGTGTTCACCGACTCAGCCGGAACGCCGTCCTCGAGCGTCGCGAACGCGCGCGCGCTGGCCACTTGCACGCCGATGAAATGGAAGTTGGGCGGTCCACCTGTATCAGCGCCAGGCGGCTGGGGCTTGGTAAACCCTGTGACCCAGCCATCGGGGGAGACGGCTACGCCACCGTACTGGCTCGGCCGCGGGTTGGGGATCAGAGCCATCGTGACGAGGGCGCCCGACTCCCGGTGCCGCGCGAGGAGCGACCAGACGTCGGCGTCCGTCAACGTATCGCCGTTGACGATCAGGAAATCGTCATCGTCTCGGTCGGCAAGGAGCGGCAACGCGTGCCGCGGTCCACCGGCCGACCCGAGCACGGGCTGTTCCCAGGAGTATCGGACGCGGACGCCGAGGTCGTTGCCGTCGCCGACGAGCCCCGCGATCGAGGCCGGGCGGTGATGAAGATTGATGACGAGGTCGCGGATACCCGCGGTCGCGAGCCCGCGGATGACGCGTCGCACGAGGGCCTCGCCGTTGATGGGGACAGCGGCCTTCGCACGGACATGGGTGAGCGGCTGCAGTCGAGTACCAAGACCCGCGGTGAGCAGGAGCGCGCGGGGCGCCCAGCGGTCAGCTTCCGTCATCCGATTCGTCGAACACCATATCCGGGCCGGCGATGCCGTACTCTTCGCGGTGCTTGAGGAACACGCCGCGGTACGAGTCCTGGATGTAGTCGGACTCCTTCCGTCCGAGCGCCTCGGCCATCGCGGCGATGCCGGGCTCGCTGCCCTCGATCTCGACGAAGATCCCGACGGGCGTTTCGTCGATGGCCACGATGACGTCCTCGTGGGCGAACTCCTCACGGTACTTCTCGTACCGGAACCACACGTGGAGGCCGAGCTCCTTCAGCACTCGGAGGAGCATAGCGCCGTCGCCCACGACCGTCTCCAGTTCCTCACGCACGTTCAGGAGTCCGGGCTGGACCGGTCCCTTGAACGTCAGGCGGCTCTTCCCGTTCTCCATCCGCACGCGGAGGACGCACCGCCGCAGGCGCAGCGCCTCGTCGTCGCTGTCGAGGAGCGAGTCCTCCTGCAGCCGCCGCCCGAGCATCGGCGTCGCGCCGGATGCGAGAATCGCCGTCCGTGCCTCGTCCACCGATGCGAATCGGAGCTTGATCTCGCGCTCGATCGTCGTTGTCGGCATCAATGCGCTCCCGGCGCCGGATTATACAGACATTGATTCCAGGCGCAAGCTGCAACGCGCGAACAACAGCAAAGCCGCTGGAAACTTCGCCAGCGGCTTTGCAACCCGAAACTGTCGCCTGTCGACTGCGACCCTTCGACAGGCTCAGGGTCGCCCTGAGCTGCGTCGAAGGGCGACTACCGATTGCCGACCGTCGCCTGTCGACTGTCTCATCTCTTTCGAAGCGTCAGGAAGGTCTCCTGGCCGCCGTTGGGACCGACGCGCCAGACGACGAGGAAGACGGTCGAGCCTGGCGCGGCGTTCTGCAGCTCGCGCGTGACCTGGCTCACGTTGCTCACAGGTGTCCGGTTGACCTCGAGGATCACGTCATTGGGCTGAACCCCGGCATTGTCCGCCGGGCTGCTGCGGCTGACGTTACTCACCATCGCCCCGCCTTTGCCTTGCGGCATGCCGAGCTCCCGGGCGATTTCGGGAGTGACAGGCTCGATCGTCATGCCGAAGCCCGTGGACGTCGGCCCGGTTTCGACGTCCGGTCGCCGGCTCTGGCCCTGCTCGGCTTCGAGGTCGAGCTCCCCGATCGTGATGTTCATCGACTTCCGCTGCAGGTCCCGGTAGATCGTCAGCGGGACCGTGGTTCCGGGCTTCGTGGCCACGACCATCGACACGAGCGCGTCGCTGTCGGCGACGGGCTTTCCGTTGAATTCGGTGATGACGTCACCACGCTCGAGCCCGGCCTTGTGGGCAGGCTGCCCCTCGGCGACCGTCGTCAGCACTGCGCCGTTCGTGTTGGGCAGGCCGAACGCCTGTGCGTCTCCCTTCGTGAGCGGGTACGTCCGCACGCTGACGCCGATGACCCCGCGGATGACGCGTCCCGACCGGAGCTGCGGCAGGATTGATCGAATCGTGTTGATGGGCGTGGCAAACCCGATGCCGATGTTCGCTGAGCGCTGGTCGGTATAGATGGCGGTGTTCATACCGATGACTTCACCGCGGACGTTCAGCAGCGGTCCGCCGGAATTCCCCGGGTTGATCGCGGCGTCGGTCTGGATCATGTTCTGCGGACGGTTGGGCAGCCCCCCGAACGGGCGGCCCAAGGCCGACACCACGCCTACGGTGACGGTGTGGCTCAAGTTGAAGGGGTTGCCGATCGCCATCACCCAGTCGCCCGGCTGCATCTGATCGGAATCGCCGAACTTGGCTTCCTGCAGCGGCGCGGCAGGCATCTCGGTCAGCTGGATGAGGGCGCTGTCGGTCAGCGTGTCGCGGCCGACGACCTTCGCGGCGTAGAGGTGCTCGTTGGGATTCGTCATGTTCGCGCCGTAGAGTCCCACCTGGATCTCGTCGGCGTCCTCGACCACGTGGTTGTTAGTGAGGATGAATCCCGCTTTGTCGATGACGAAGCCCGTGCCCGCGCCCTGTTGAATCGGAGGGTCTTCCTCGCGCGGCGCGCGACCACGTCCCCGGCCCTGCGGGTTTGGCTGCCCCTGACCAAAGAAGCGCCGGAACAGCTCGTCGCTGCCCTGGAATTCCGTCAACTCACGCCCGCGCGCGCGTGCCTGCGTGCGGATGTTGACGACGACCGGCCCCTGACTCTTGGCGATGTTCCGGAACGTGGTCGCGTCGATCGGCCCGCCGAGGGGCGCCGAGTTCGCGACCGGCACGGCCACCGTCTGGGCCGACGAGCTCTGGGGCATGCCCCACTGCGACGCGATGACCATTCCGACGGCCGCCGAGGCGACCGCGATGAGGACGATGTAGAACAGCGTGGTCTTGCGAGTGGGCATCTTCTTTCTCCCTGACTATCGACCGTGCCGACTTCGTATTATCAGATCAAAGTGACGATTTCCCGCTGAAGCGGGCCCGTTACACGGGCCTCCCGTTCGCCGACGAACATGTTGATCTCGGTCCTGACGCCATATCGGTCCGTGTAGACACCGGGTTCAATCGTAAAGCCCGTCCCGGGAAGCAGCCGGCGGTCGTCGTGCGTCTCGTAGTCGTCCATGTGGACGCCGTTGCCGTGCACGTTTTCGCCGAGGCTGTGTCCGGTACGGTGGATGAACTGTGCCCCGAACCCGGCGCGCTCGATGACCGCCCGGCACGCACGATCGACCTCGAATCCACGGAGCTCGCGGCCGTCCCGCACGGCCGACTGGACCAGTTCAACCGCCGCATCACGTCCGTCGCGCGCCGCGGCAAACGCCGCCGAGAACTCCGGCGGCACCGAGGTGCCCGTGAAGCCGATCCACGTGATGTCGGCAAAAACCGCACCCGGTGCAGGCAGCTTACCCCAGAGGTCGATGAGCACACCTTCGTTGGGACCAATCGCCCGGTGAACCTCATGTGTGGCCTGATAATGCGGGTTACCCGCGTTCTCCTGCGCCGAGACGTTCGGCGGCGTGTCGGCGATCAACCCTTCCTCGCGGAACCACTCGACCATCGCATCCTGGACCTCGATTTCCGTGAGCGCCGCGCCGGCCGCCATGCGCTGACGAATCAGATCGAAGGCCCTGTCCTTGATCCGATAGAGCCGCTCGGCCGCGGCGAGGTGCGTGGCCAGCGCGGCGTCTGTCCAGACCGCCTCGAAGCGCTGCGCAAGATCCCCGGACGACACGACGGATGCCCCGCACTGCCGGACGGCCTCGATCGTCCCGGCGTCGACGCGGGAGACGTAGGGAATCGCGTTCCCCGGCGAGTACTCCATGGCCACGCGGCCGACGCCTCTGAGCAGGTCCTGCAGGCCCGCGGCCAGCTGCTCGCGTCCCGCGTAGACGCGCTTCTCGCCGGGCAGGTCGTCCAGATTGTGCCGTTCGATGGCGTGCACCAGGCCTCGCGGAGCGCCGGTGGCCGGCACGAAGTAGTACCACCGCCGCGTGGCCATCTTCCCTGAAGACGCGAGACCGACGAGCCGCGACGCGATGGGATTGAACCCCTGAAAATCGTAGAGCAGCCAGCCGTCGAGCTTCTCTTCCGCGAGGGCCCGCTGGACTGCCTCTATGGGCAACGCCATCTATCGAGTATACCGCCCCCCGTTTAACAAGCTTAACAACCCCTGGCGGGCCGCCGGAGTCCTATAATAAGGAGCCCTGCCTTTAACGACGTCTTTGACATTATGCGAACCCACACGCTTGGCGCGATAGCCCTGATCCTGCTCGCAAGCCTCTCGACGAGCTTCCAGATGGGGGCGCAGCAGACACCGCCGCCCAGGCCCGCAGCCGAGCAGCCGCCGATGACCTTCAAGGTCGAGGTGAACTACGTCGAGATCGACGCCATCGTCACCGACCAGCAGGGCAACTTCGTTCGCACCCTGACCAAAGACGACTTTCAGGTCCTCGAGCAGGGCAAGCCGCAGACCGTGTCGGTCGCGTCGCTCGTCGACATCCCCGTCGAGAAGTTCGACCCGCCGCTCTTCAAGACCAAGCCGATCGAACCCGACGTCCGCAGCAACAGGAAGGAGTTCGACGGCCGGGTCTTCGTGCTCGTGCTCGACGATCTGAACACGAGCTTTTCGCGATCCGCCCGCGTGAAGATCGCCGCCCGTCAATTCATCGAGCGTTACCTCGGGGCCAACGACGTCGCCGCCGTCGTGCAGACCGGCGGTGCGAAGGCAACGGGGCAGGAGTTCACCGGCAGCCGGGAGCGCCTGCTACGCGCCGTGAACAACTTCATGGGCCAGAAGGAACGATCCGGCACACTCGAGCGAATCGACGAGTATTACCGGACGCTCGGCACCGGCGCCACTGGACGGCCACGCGATCCGAACGAGGCGATTCGCGTCTACAAGGCGCGGAACACGCTCACGGTCCTCAAGAACGTCGCCGACTACATGGCGGGGATTCGTGGCCGTCGCAAGGCTGTCGTTTTCTTCAGCGAAGGGATCGACTACGACATCTACGATCCGATCGCGAACACCTACGCGACCGACGTCCGGCAGTACGGCCAGGATGCGATCGCCGCCGCCACGCGCGCGAACGTCAGCTTCTACGGGGTCGACCCACGAGGCCTCTCCGGCTTCGACGACGCCGCAGAGATCGCATCCCTGCCAGCCGACCCGACACTCGGCCTCGGGCTGTCGGCACTGCAGCGGGAACTGACCATCTCGCAGGACAGCCTGCGCACCCTCTCCGACGAGACCGGCGGCTTTGCCGCGGTCAACTCGAACGATTTCGCCAAGAGCTTCGGCCGAATCATCCAGGACAACAGCAGCTACTACGTTCTCGGGTATTACTCGAACGACACCAAGCGTGACGGGCGGTTCCGCAGCCTGACCGTCCGGGTGAAACAGCCGGGCCTGCAGGTGCGAGCGCGCAAGGGATACGTCGCGGCGAAGGGCCGGCCCCCCGCCGGGTCGCCCCCGCCGGCGGGAATTGCCGCGTCGATCGCGATGCGCGAAGCGCTCGACAGCCCCGTGCCGGTCACCGGACTCTCGATGACCGCATTCGCGGCGCCGATGATGGGTACCCGCCCAAAGGCGTCCGTGTTGGTCGTGGTCGAGCTCGAAGGCCAGGCGCTCAAGTTCAAACAGGACGGCGCGCTCTTTGCGAACGACGTCGAGTTGGCGATTCTGGCAATGGACGAGAGCGGGAAGATTCGCGACGGCGCCAAGGACGTCGCTCAGCTGCGACTGCGCCCGGAAACGCACGCCCTGGTGCTGAAGAACGGTATCCGCCTGACGCGTCGTCTCGAGCTCGCGCCCGGCACCTACCAGTTGCGGGTCGGCGCGCGCGAGACCAACGGCGGGCTCGTCGGTTCGGTCATGTACGACCTCGACGTGCCGGATTTCAGCAAGGCGGACCTCTCGATGGGTGGTCTGCTGCTCACATCCGCCTCCTCGAGCAACATACCGACGGCGAACCCCGACCGTGACTTCAAGGAGATTCTGCCGGCCTCGCCGACCGCGATGCGCGAGTTTCCCTCCGGTGATCAGTTGACGCTGGCAGTGGACGTCTACGACAACAAGGTTGCGACGCCGCACAGAGTCGAGATCCGCACGAGTGTGACCGCCGACGACGGGAACGTGGTTTTCAATTCGAGCGACGAGCGCCGCACCGAGGAGTTGAAAGGCGTCAACGGTACGTATGGACACGTCGCGACGGTCCCGCTCAAGGGCGTGGCGCCCGGGCGCTACGTCCTGCGTGTCGAGGCGAAGTCAACCCTGTCGAACGGCGGAACCGCCGCGCGCGAGGTCGAGTTCACCGTACGCTGATGGAAGACGTCGAAACCCTCGCGCGAGGCGACGACAGCCGGCTCGTCGAGCCTCGGCGATTCCTGATTCGCGACCGGCAGGCGTTCGAAGCCATCTGGGCAGCGCATGTGAGTCAGCAAGCCGCGGTGCCGGCGGTTGATTTCGATTCCCGGATGGTGGCGGCGGTCTTCGCGGGCGAACGTCCCACGCCGGGGTTCACAGTAGAGGTGACCGGCACGCGCCGGGAGAGCTCGGCCGCAGGGGCGAAGCTTGTCGTCGTCATCGAAGAACGTCACCCGGATCCCTCCCAGGTGGCAGCCCAGGTGATCGTCTCGCCTTTCCACATCGTCACGCTCCCGCGCGACGATGGAGACATCGGGTTCAACCTCCCCGATCCCTCCGGTCAGCAGACGATGATCTTCAAGCCTCGGCCCAGGTCCAAATTCAAGCAAAGTCCGGCGTCCATTGGCGCGCGGCAGCCGGGAGGAATCACACCGGCCGCGCCCGAGGAAGTCTCATCGTTCACCGGGCTGACGCCTCGCGTCGCGGCGAGTCTTGCCTACCTCGCGGGACCGTTCTCGGGGGCCCTGCTCCTTGCGACCGAGCCGGCCAGCCGGTTCGTGCGGTTCCATGCGTGGCAGGCCGTAGTCGGACTCGGCCTGCTCGCGACTGCTGCCGTGCTCTTTCTCAGCCTGGCATTCGTCCTGTTGATTGTGTCTCCGACGGCGTTCTGGGCGATGCTCTGGCTGGCCGCGACGACGGGCGCGGCGTGGGTCGGAGTGTGGGCGTTGTGCCTGGTGAACGCGTACAAAGGCCGGGTGTGGAAGCTTCCGCTCGCCGGCGATTATGCCGAGAGGCACGCGGGGCTCTAGCCTTACCAGCCTTCTCGCTTTCGAAGCGACGTGACGTGCGCCACGTGGTGCTGTCCGTGCCACGCATACAGCTGCAGCATCCAGTCGAGCGTGATCGCCCCTCGCTCGGGGTGCAGGAGCGGCCGGTTGAAATCAGCTGCCGTCATCGATTCGAGCAGGACCACCCAGCGCTGGTGCAGCGCGTCGAGCAGGGCCAGCGAAACGTCCGGAGGCGTCCGTGCCGTGTCCGCGACATTGGCCCACGCCGCCTCGTCGTATGGCTTGATCGTGGGGTTGTCTTCGGTCAAGGCGAACTTGTATCGGCAGTAGGCGTGGAGGTGGCTGTCGGGGACGTGGTGCACCACCTGCCGGACGGTCCAGCCGCCCGGCCGGTAGGGGGTCTCGAACTGGCGATCGCTCAGCCCGTTGACGGCCGTGCGCATGAGCGCGGGCGCCCCAGCGATCTGCCGAATCCACCCGGCCTGCTTGTCGGGCGTCGTGGCCTCGTCGAAGACGAAGAGGCCGATGGGATATCGAAGATCATCCATGGCCGCGATCCTATTCCCGCAGCACCAGACGCAACAGGCCGTGGCGCGATTGGACTGCGGCTACTGCAGCTTCGTGACCTTTGTGGGCTTGATCGTCCCGTTGGCGTGCTTGAACATCAGCATCTTCCGGCCATCCAGGCCCGGCTTCGACGGGGCGCTGATGGTGAACTCGATGATTTCACCCGGGTTGAGCAGTCGCTTGTGGCGGTAAATCCCGCTCGAGCCAATCTCGCTCTTGGTGTACCAATACTCTTCGACTGAGAGCAATGCGATCGAACCCTTCGACGTATTGCGGAGCTTGATTTTCGTCACGATCTCATCCTTGACCCTCGTCGTGGGGCTCTCCACGAACTCGACGGTCGCCTCGCCTTTGATCGGCGGGACCCACTTGGCCGGCGCCGGGGGCGGCGCGGGCGCGCCGGCCTGGACGGCCGGCTTGGCCTGGGCGTGCGAAGTCGATGGGGTCAATGCGGCGAACAGACACGCGGCGCCTATCAACGCGAAGCGGCGGTTCATGGCAGCCTCCTGAATAGCTCCCAGCTATCAGCCGTCAGCTCTCAGCTGTCAGCACTCCGCCTTCGGGTGAAAGCGGACAATTTTGTATGGGCCAAGTATAGCCGAGTGCGTTCCGTGGCACAGCTGGCCGCCCGCCGTCACATTTCGCCGTTCCAGTCCTCGGGCTCGGGGTTCGACGACCGGAAGATTTCGAGGTGCCATTTACCGCCGCCCCACGGCTCGATGACCTCGGCTGCGACGACGTCGACGAGGATCTCGGCAAACGTCCGGCCTTCAGGATCGCCCTCGAGGTGGTAGGCGGGCTCGTCCCAGCCGAAGCTCGGGTAGAGGACCATGGTCAGGAACAGATCGTACCCGTCGTCGACGACGATGAGCTGACCGCAGGGCCGCTTGAGCGTCGAGTGGTAGATGAGGTACTTCTCGGCGCTGTGCGCGCGGATGTAGCGCTTGAGCGCGAACTCGCGCGCGACGATTTCTTCGACGGCGATCTTCTTGTCCCAGCAGTCGCGGCAGTAGCGTTCCTCTCCCCGCGGTTCGGAGACGTCCTTCGCGCCGCAGAGGGCGCACCGCGTCTGAGCCATGGCCTTGCGAGACATGGTTCGATCCTAGCGCATTATGGCCGGGTGTGTGAGGGCACGCCTTCGCGGATGGCTGGCGCGTACATCGTGTCGGCGTACTCCTTGACCATGCGTCGCGCCGAGAACCTCGGGGTCACCGACAGAATGGCCTGCCGGACGATGGCGCACCAGCGCCGCGGGACGCCCTGAGCGTCGCGGTCGTAGAACGTCGGCACGACCTCGCGTTCGAGGAGCTGATAGAGCGCGTCGGCGTCGGCCGCATCGACCGCGTCGGGATCGCCGCCCTGCGGGTGCCCGTCGATCAGCCAGCCGTTCTGGCCGGAATAGCCTTCCGCCCACCACCCGTCGCCGATGCTCAGGTGCGGCACCCCGTTGATCGACGCCTTCATTCCGCTCGTTCCGGACGCCTCGAGCGGCTTGCGGGGGTTGTTCAGCCAGACATCGCATCCCTGCACGAGGAAGTGCGCCACATGGAGGTCGTAGTCGTCCACGAAGGCGATGCGGCCGGCAAACATCGAATCGACCGCCCGCCGGTAGACCTTCTGGATGTGGTGCTTGCCTGTTTCGTCGGCCGGATGGGCCTTTCCGGCGAACACGAGCTGCACGGGACGGCGTGCCGCCGTCAGGATGCGCACCAGCCGTTCGGGGTCGTGGAAGATGAGCTCCGAGCGCTTGTAACCCGTGAAGCGTCGGGCGAACCCGATCGTGAGCGCGCTCGGGTCGAGCAGCGTTCCGGCTGCCACGACGCGTGCCGCGCTGACGTGTTCTTCCTTCCACAGCTGGCGCGCGCGTTCTCGCACGAACGCAAAGAGGTATGTTCTGAGCGCCTGGCGTGTTTCCCAGAGTCGTTCGTCGGGAATGCTCTTGACAGCCTCCCAGAGCGACGGGTCGTCGTGGCGTTCGCGCCAGTCGGCCGGCAGAAACTCATCGAGGAGCGCCGCCATCTCGAGCGAGAGCCACGTCGGAACGTGGATCCCGTTCGTGATCGCTCGAACGGGACGGTGTTCGTTGGCGACGCCGGGCCAGATGGGCGCCCACATGTCGCGCGTCACCTGACCGTGCAGCTGGCTGACGCCATTGACGAAGTTGGCGGTCCGCAGAGCGAGCGCCGTCATGTTGAAGAGCGGCCCGCTGCCGTTGTCGTAGTGCCCGAGCGCGAGGAACGCGTCGCGGTAGCCGCCGAGAGTGCCCCATGCGCCCGACAGGTGCGTCTCGACCAGGCTGAAGGGGAACGCGTCGTGTCCGGCCGGGACGGGCGTGTGGGTGGTGAAGATCGTCGTTCTCCGGACCGCATCGAGCGCCGATTCGAACGACGCGCCGTTCTCGATGTGATCGCGGATGCGTTGCAACACGACAAACGCCGCGTGTCCTTCATTCAAGTGCCAGGCCTCCGGTTGGATGCCCATGGCCTTGAGGACGCGGACACCGCCGATGCCGAGGATGATCTCCTGCTGGATGCGCGTCTCCCGATCGCCACCGTAGAGGCGCGCCGACAGCTCGCGATCCCAGGGCGCGTTCTCCTCGAGATCAGTGTCGAGGAGGAACAGCGTCACGCGGCCCAGCCGTACCTGCCAGACCGACACGAGCACGGTACGATTCCCGAGCGGCACGGCGATGACGCAGGGCCGGCCGTCGGTCCCGATAGCCGGTTCGACCGGCGCATCGGCCCAGTTGATGCGCTCGTAAATCTCCTGCTGCCAGCCTTCCGGCGACACCGTCTGATGGAAGTACCCCTGCGGGTACATGAAGCCGACGCCGATGAGGGGAATCCCGAGGTCGCTCGCTTCCTTGCAGTGATCGCCGGCCAGCACCCCGAGTCCGCCGGCGTAAATGGGGAGCGACTGGTGGAGCGCGAACTCGGCAGAAAAGTAGGCAATGGGCCCGTCCGCGTCGGCGTAGCGACGATGCCACCAGGTGTCTCGTGACGCGCGTGCCGCGTCGAGTGCCTCGAGCGCGGCGTCGTAGATCCGGAGAAACGACTCGTTCTGCGCCCGTTGCTCGAGGAGCTCAGGCGAGATGAGGCGCAGCATCAGCACAGGGTTGTGTGCGGTCTGCCGCCAGAGCGGGTAGTCCAGGTTGCGAAAGACCTCGCGGGCCCTGCTGTTCCAGGTCCACCAGAGATCGTTGGCGATCTCGGGCAGACGGCGAAGCCGATCCGGTACATGGGGGGGCTGAGACTCGCTCACGTGCACGTCCACTCGGGATCCTTTAAGGGTTCAAAAGGTTCAGAAGGTTCAACAGGTTCAAGAGGCTCAGAACGTTCACAGGTTCACGGGTCAAAGATGAGGGATCTGGGCGTGGGGATCAAGAATTGGCCTCCTATCCCCCGCAGGCGCCGACGAGCTCGGCGAACCTCTTCAGGTCGATGTTGCCGCCCGAGACCACGGCGACGACTTTCTTGTGTCCGCGCTCAGCCATCGCGGGCGAGACGGCTGCGGCGACCGCGCAGGCGGCCGCGCCTTCGGCAATGACGTGGATGCGATCGGCCACGAGTCGCATCGCGCGTGCGGCGTCGTCGAGCGAAACGACGAGCGACTCCGACACCCACGCCTGGAGGAGGGGCCACATCGATTCCAGGACGGACCGTCCGCCGGCGCCGTCGACAAATGATGGCCGCCACGCGCCGAACGTGCTGGCCCGCCCCGCGGCGAACGAGGCCGAGAGCGGCGCGGCCGTTTCCGGTTCCGCCGCGTAGACCTTGACGTTCGGCCGTTCACTCCGTAGCACGCATGCCACGCCCGCGAGGAGGCCGCCACCTCCGAGCGGTGCGACGACGGCATCGACATCGGGCAGATCCTCGAGGATCTCGAGGCCGATGGTGCCATTGCCGCTGATGAAGTGATCGTCGTCGAACGGATGGACGAAGTGTCCCTGCATGCGGTCGGATCGATGCTCTTCGACCGTCCGCCAGCATTCGTCGAAGGGGGCCTGGACGATGGTGGCCCCGAACCGCTCGATGGCGCGCAGCTTGGTTTCGGGCGCCGTGTCCATCACGAGCACGCTGCTGCGGGCGCCGATCTTCCGCGCGGCGAGCGCGACTCCCTGCGCGGCATTGCCTGCGCTGACCGTCCAGACGCCCCGCGCGAGCTCGGCGGGCGCGAGGTGACGCACCGCGTTGTACGCGCCCCGAATCTTGAAGGAGCCAATCGGCTGCAGGGTTTCGAGCTTGAGAAAGACGTCGGGACGTCCAGGCCCGGTCGGAAGCGGCACGAGCGGCGTGCGGGCGGCCGCCTCGTAGACGTGGGTGGCGGCCTCGCGGATCGTCTCGATCGAGATATGTCTGGTCACGGGCTCTCAAAGCAATGCTGAATGCTGAGTGCTGAATGCTGAAGTTAAGGTGGGAATCAGGAGTTCAGAATTCACTTGAGCATTCAGCAGTCAGCATTCAGCATTGCGAGATTTTACACAGAGTATCACGCTACACTACCGCCGTCCCGGGAGCGACCATGAGGCTTCGCCTGATCTGTGCAACGCTGACGTGTGTGGTGGTGGCGAGTGCGGCCGCGGCGCAGGCGCCGACCACGCGCGAGCTCGAGCGCATCAACTGGATGGAGTTCCGCGAGGTCGTGCCAAAGCGGATCGACACTGTGCTGGTGCCGCTCGGGACGCTCGAGCCGCACGGCGTCACCGCCAACGGCGCCGACATCCTCGCGCCGCTGGCGATCGCCCGCGCTATCGCATCGCGCACCAACGCGCTCATCGCGCCCGTGATCCCGTACGGCATCACCGGCTCGATGGACGCATATCCCGGCGCCTTCACTATCCCCGAAGAGGCGTACCGGCCCTACGTCAAGGCCGTGCTCCTGGGCCTGGCCAGGAACCACTTCAGGAACATCATTCTGATCAACGGGCACGGCGGGCCGCAGACGGCCGTCCTCAACGCGCTCGGCGTCGAGATCGGGCGCGAGGCGGGCGTCCGCACGCTCGTCATCAACTGGTGGAGCTACTGCTCCGACATCACGCTCGAGGTATTCGGCGAGGACGGCGGGCACGCCGGCGAGAACGAGAACGCCTTCATGCTCGCGATCGATCCGACGCTCGTCCACAAGGAGCGCTACACAGGACCGGACATGACGACCGCCAACCCCGCCCCCGGCACCTGGAGCGCCTACCCATCGCCGTCGAGCATCGGTCTCTACAAAGAAGGACAGGGATTCCCGAAGTTCGATCCCGTCAAGGCGAAGCGCTACTTCGATCGCGTCAACGACAAGATGGGCAAGCTGGTCGAAGAAACCATTCGCAAATGGAACATGATTCAGTGAATGAGAGCTGGGCCCTGTCCTGATCCGGCTGAAGCCGGACACTACGAGTGCCACTGAGAAGCGCCTGCGGCCCGAGCGCGGCGCGAAGTCCGCCTTCGCCAAGGCTACGGCGAGACCGCGCCGAAGCTCGAAGAGCGTAGGCGGGTCGCCGCGCGAGAGCGAGCGGGGGTGGGGCCCGGCGAGCTTTGAGAAGCGCCTGCGGCCCGAGCGCGGCGCGGAGTCGCCGCGCGAGAGCGCTTGGGGGTGGGGCCCCAAGCGCATTGATAAATGCTGACACAGTCGCAGATCCGAGCTTTCAGTTGGTCTGGAGGAAACATGCCCCGTAAAGTGAACCGTCGCGAATTCGTCGTCACCAGTGCGGGCGCAGGACTGGCCGCGGCTGCACACACCCGCACGTCGGCGCAGGCTCCAACGATAATCCGCAGCAGCGTCAAGCCGGTGGTCGTCTCATCTGCCAACGGCCATCAGTTCAAGAACGGCGGCACGAAGACCGGCGTCGAAATCGCCTTCGGGATGATCACGGAAGGCAAAGACGTTCTCGATGCGCTCATCGCCGGCGTCAATGTGTGCGAGCTCGATCCTGAAGACACGAGCGTCGGGTACGGGGGATTGCCGAACGCCGAGGGCGTCGTGCAGCTCGACGCATCCTGTATGCACGGACCAAAGAAGCGCGCCGGTGCCGTCGCCTGCATCGAAGGTGTCCGCACGCCGTCGCTCGTCGCGCAGAAGGTGATGAGCGACACGGACCATCATCTGCTCGTCGGCGGGGACGCGCAGCGGTTCGCCCGCAACATGGGCTTCAAGATCGAGGACGATCTCAATACTGATCGGTCCCGCGCAGCGTGGCTCGAGTGGAAGCGCCGCACCGATCCCACGCGCTATCTCGACCCCGTGAAGCGCGAGGCGGCGCTGCGACGCATCGAGCGCGAGATGATGGACGAGGGCTGGGTCGATCCCAACCACTTCTACGGCACGATCAACTGCAACGGCATCAACGCCAAGGGCGAGATTTGCGGCGTGACGACGACGAGCGGGCTCGCGTGGAAGATCCCGGGCCGCGTCGGCGACTCCCCGATCCTCGGCGCAGGCCTCTACGTCGACGGCGATGTCGGTGCCGCGGGCTCGACCGGTCGCGGCGAAGCGAACCTCTACAGCCTCGCGTCGTTCCTCATCGTCGACGAGATGCGCCGCGGGAAGCCGCCGAAGGACGCCGGCATGGAAGCCCTCCGCCGGATTAAAGCCAACACCGTCGAGAAGCGGCTGCAGAACGCGCGCGGCGAGCCGAATTTCAACATCAATTTCTACATGCTGAACGCCAAAGGCGAGTACGCGGGCGTGACGATGTTCCCCGGACCTCGCGGCCAGCGCTTCGCCGTCTGCGACGAGAAAGGCCCGCGATTCGAGGCCTGCGAGCCGCTGTTTCAAGGTGGTCCGGAGTAGGACCACGGACAACACGAACCACAGACGACACGGACAATACAGACATTGAGAAGCGCCGGATATAATCTGCCGCACATACCGTCGAGCTCTGGAGGCTGCGAACAATGAGGTTTTATCGGTTGATTGGTCTGGCGCTTGCCGCCGTGATTCTATTGGCTGGACGACCGCTCGCAGGACGATCCGAGCAGGGAACAGGCGCCCCCGCCACCGCATCCCCGTTCGACGCGCTGCACTTCCGTCAAATCGGCCCCGCGTCGATGTCCGGCCGCGTTGCCGACCTGGCGGTTTATGAAGCGAATCCGGCGCTGTACTACGTCGGCACCGCCCACGGGGGTGTCTGGAAAACCACGAACAACGGGACGACGTTCGAGGCGCAGTTCCAGAACCAGGGCCTGATGTCGATCGGCGACGTCACGATCTCGCAGTCCAATCCCGACCTCGTCTGGATCGGTACCGGTGAGTCGAACAACCGTCAGAGCACGTCGTGGGGCGACGGCGTCTACAAATCGACGGACGGCGGCAAGACCTACACCCACATGGGCCTTCGCGCCTCGCGCCACATCAATCGCATCGTCATCGATCCGAGGGACAACGATGTCGTGCTCGTGGCCGCAACCGGCAGCCTCTGGGGACCCGGTGGCGATCGCGGCCTTTACAAGACGATCGACGGCGGCCGAACCTGGAAACAGGTCCTGAAGGTCGACGACGACACCGGCGCGAACGACCTCGTGATGGATCCCTCGAACAATCAGGTGTTGTGGGCGTCGATGTATCAGCGTCGCCGCACCGCCTGCTGCATGAACGGTGGCGGCCCGGGGAGCGGCATCTGGAAGTCGGCCGACGGCGGCGAGACGTGGACGAAGCTGAACGGCGGGGTGCTCGACGGCCTGCTCGGCCGGATCGCGCTCGACGTCTATCGGAAGCGTCCCAACATTCTCTATGCGCTCATCGAGGGCCCGGCCGCGGCCGGCCGTGGCGGTCGCGGTGCTGGCGCCGGCGGGGAGGAAGGTCCCGGCGCGGCGCCTGCGGCGGCGCAGGAAACACCTGGCGGCGGTCGCGGCGGCGGGGGCGCGCTGAACACCGCGCCGACCGGCCTGTATCGGTCCGACGATGCCGGGACGACGTGGCGGAAGGTGAACAACGCGAACCCGCGCCCGATGTACTTCAGCCAGGTGCGCATTGATCCCAACGACCCCGAAGTGGTGTACCTCGGCGGCGTGGATCTCCACCAGACGCTCGATGGCGGGAAAACCGTCAATGCGGCCGCCGCCTCCAGGACGCACTCGGACCACCACGCGATCTGGATCAATCCCGCGAACTCGAACCATGTGCTCATCGGCAACGACGGCGGTCTTGCGGTGTCGTACGACATGTCGAAGACCTGGGTTTTTCTTCCCAACCTCCCGGTCGGGCTCTTCTACCACGTGAGCTACGACATGGCGACGCCGTACAACGTCTGCGGCGGCATGCAGGACAACTACAGCTGGTGCGGGCCGAGCCAGGTGCGAGGCACGGCCGGCATCGGCAACCACCACTGGGCCACGGTGCAGGGCGGTGATGGGTTCGTCGTCCTGCAGGATCCGACGGACTCCCGCATCGTCTACAGCGAGTCGCAGGACGGCAATCTGGTTCGCCTCGATCGCGTCACCTTCGAGTCCATGTCGATCAGGCCCGTACCGGGTCAGGGCGAGCCGGTATTGCGCTGGCATTGGGATACGCCGTTCGTGCATTCGCCGCACGACGCGAGGGTTCTGTATACGGCCGCGAACAAGGTGTTTCGATCGGCCGACAAGGGGCTGTCGTGGGTGGCGGTCAGCCCGGATCTCACCAGCACTCAGAATCGCGAAGACATCGTGACGATGGGCGTCAAGGGGAGCGAGGTCAACATCGCCAAGAACGACGGCATCGCGGCGTGGCCGGCAATCGTGGCCTTCGCAGAGTCCCCGAAACGCACCGGCCTCCTGTACGCCGGCACAGACGATGGCAACCTGGCGGTGACCCGCGACGCCGGCAAGACGTGGACGCAGGTCATCGAGAAGATTTCGGGCGTACCGAAGGAGATTTACGTTTCTGAGGTCGTGCCGTCGCGGTTCGATGAAGGAACGGTGTACGCGACCTTCGACGGCCACCGCCAGAACGACTTCGAGACCTACATCTACGCGAGCAGCGACTTCGGTCAGACGTGGCGATCGATCGCGGCGAATCTCAAGGGCGAGATCGCGCGAACGCTGACCGAGGATCTGAAGAATCCCGACGTGCTCTATCTCGGAACCGAGACCGGGTTGTTCCTATCGCTCGATCGTGGCAAGAGCTGGCAGCGGCTGAAGGCCAATCTGCCAACGGTGAGGATCGACGAAATCACGCTGCACCACCGCGACAACGCGATGCTCCTGGCGACGCACGGACGCACCATCTGGATCCTCGACAATCTTGCCCCGATCCAGGAGTACGCGGCCGCACAGACGACAACAGCCGGTGGGAAGCTGTTTACGCCTTCTCCGACCGCGATGTTCAGACGTCCCGCGAGCGATCGCAACTACCAGTTCTGGGGCGATCAGACGTTCTTTGGCGAGAACCCGCCGCAGGCGGCGGTCATCTCGTGGTATCTCAAGAATCCGGTCGAGAACGTCCAGTTGAAGATTGTCGACGCGGCCGGCCGCGAGGTGCGCGAGATCTCCGGAACGGTCCTCGCAAGCAGCAATCGCGCGGGCATTCAATCAGCCTGCTGGGATCTGCGCGTGCAACCCGCACCGGCGGCGGCCGGCGGGGCGCCGGGCCGCGGCCAGGGCGGCGGTCAGGCTGGACGGCAGGGAGGGCCGGGCGGCGTAGCCGCCACGCAAAGTCCGTTCGGGGCCGGATGCGGCGGCGCGGGCGGTGGTGGCCGCGGCGGATTTGGTGGCGCTGGTGGCGGGAACCCGGGCCCCTATGTCCTTCCGGGCACCTACAACGTGTCGCTGGTCGCTGACGGCAAGACCGTCGACACCAAGTCGCTGCGCGTCATGGCGGATCCCGAAGTCGTGCTGACAGAAGTCGAACGGAAGAAGATGTTCGATATGGCGATGGAGATGCACGAGCTGCAGCGGCGCGGCACCGAAGTGGCGACCGGCATGGGGCCGCTCAATACGAGGCTCGCCGAGTTGGCGAAAGAAGTGGGCAGCAAAGCGGAGGTGCCGGCCGATCTCAAGGCGTCTGTGGAAACGCTGCAGAAAGACGTCGCGGCGCTCGCGCCCAAGTTGACGCTCCCGGTGGCCTTTGGCCGGGGCGGTGGCGGCCGCGGTGGCGGCGCCGGGGACAGCCTCGTCGCGCGAGTCGGGCAAGCCAAGACCGGCCTGATGGGCGGGATGTGGCCCACCGAGCTGACGATGCGCGCGTATGCCGACTCGAAAGCGCAATTGCCGAAGGCGATCGCTGACGCCAACTCGCTCTTCGCACGCGCCGCCACGCTGAGCAGCTCGCTGACGAAGTACAACCTCACGCTGACAGCGCCGACACCTGTTAAGTAGGGTTCACGAGGTTCACGGTTCTGCAGATGCGATGTAGGACCGGCGCGCGCGGAGCTTCAGACCGGGGCGGTTGATGCGGATATCGAGCTCGTGCGCCTTGCCGTCGCGGACCGGCGGTGTGAAGCCGAGCGTGTAGCGCCCGTGCAGGTCCGCGAGCAGGCGCTCGAGGATCGGACCCGGTGCGGGCGGAATGGCGCGATCCGCAAGGTACAGCCCGCCGGTCGCGCTCGCGATCCACTCGAGGGCGACGCCGGGGCGCACGCGCACGCCGGTATCGCCCTCCTGCCGGAGCGTCATTTCCCAATCTTCGCCGACGACGCTGACGGCGACGCCCTCCGCGGCGGCGCGCATGCCGACGTCGTCCACACCCAGCCGATTGCCTGTCGCCCGCCCGTCGGTGACGAGCAGCACCGCGCGCCGGCCGTTGGCGCGCGCGAGCGCCGTAACGGCCGCATCGACCGCGTCCCAGATGGGCGACGGGCCAAGCGTATCCGCCTCGCGCGGATCGAGCGCCGCCCGTACGGCTGCGAGCAGGGCGCGCGGATTCCCCACGAGCGGCGGGCCGATGGAGATCTGCTTCGCGAACGAGCCGACCTGCACTCGATCCCGCGGCGCGAGCCGATCCACGAACCACTTCTCGACTGCGGTTCGCACGACGCTCCGTTTGAAGTTCGTCTCCATGCTGGCGCTCACGTCGAAGAGCAAGACCAGCGAGAGGGGCTGTTCCTTGCCGGCGTCAAAGAGCTCGACGGGGCGCGTGACGCCGCCCGCGACGATCTCGAAGGTGTCGCGCGTGAGGCCGGTGACCAACTGCCCATCGGGCCCCTCGACGGCGACGGCGAGCAGCACGAGCGGCCCGCGCTGTGGCGCCGCCGCCAGCGAGGACACGATCCATGCGGCCAGCGCGATGGTGCAGGTGATCCCGACGAGCGATGGCAGCGCGCGCGACCGCACGTCACGGCTCTGCATCATGAGCGTCCGGCGAGGTAGTTGCGTCGCGCCCTGACTTTCATCCCCGCCCGCCCGACGCGCACATCGACGCGGTGCAGCCGGCCGTCGAGCACCGCCGGGGTGAAGCCGATCAAATACTGCCGGCGCAGCTCCTCGGCCACGCGGGCAAAAGTCGAGGTGAGGTCCGCCCCCACGGGCAGCGCGAAGTGACCTCCGCCCGTTTCCTCGGCCATTGCCATGATCTCGCCGTCTAGCCCGGTGCCGTCCATGCCGATCGCGTAGAGCATGAAGCCTTCGCGGACGGCGCGCCGCTCGACGTCGCCGGCTTTCACGCACCGAGGAAAGCTGCAGAGGTTCCGGCCGTCCGTGATCGTGAGTACCACGCGCCTGCCGGATTCCGAGGCGAGAGCGGTCATCGCCTCGTCGAGCGCGTTCCAGATCGGCGTGGCGCCCATCGGCCACAGCTCGTTGCGCAGCACGCGCCTGAGAACCTGCTTGTCGCCCGTGAGGTGCGGGTTGATCGCGATCTCGTCTCCAAAGGTGCCGATTTGCGCGCGGTCGTGCGGCAGGAGCGCGTCGACAAACGACAGCGTCGACGTCCGCAGGCGGATGAACCGGCTGAACATGCTCCCGCTCATATCGAGCATGACGACGACCGTTATCGGCTGGATCTCGCTCGAGAAGAGTGTGATCTCGCGCGGTGTGCCGTTGTCGAGGACCGTGAAGTCCTCCTTGACCAGATCGGGTGCCAGCCGTCCCTGCGCGTCGTTCACCGTGGCGTAGATCGACACGGTATCGACGCTCGTCCGGAACCGCCCTTCCTGGCTTGCGGGGCTTTCGGGCCTTTCGGGGCCTTCCGGGGCCTCCACCCCGATCCAGATGAGCGCGCCGATCGCGGCGGCCACCATCGGTTTCATCGCATCATCGTCCGTACTTCTTGAGGAGGGCCGTCAGCGGTTCGATTGGCAGCGCTCGAATGGTGCGGCCGTTTCCCGTCGTGTCCGTGGCCTTGAGCAGGGAGTTGTAGACCGCTTCCTCGGTGGCGTCGAGCACCGCCTCGAACAGTCCCGAGACGCTGTCGGTCGGAAGGAGCGTCCGCGCCTGCGGGCCGTCTGTGTTCGTGAGGCGCAGCGCAGGGTGCGTGGAGAACGCGATGGCGAAATCGCCGCTGCCGTTCGAGTACGTCGAGCCGGTTCGCGCGAGCGCGAAGACGGCGCGCGCGGCCAGCCGTTCCAGATTGCGCGGGTCCAGTGGCGCGTCGGTCGCGACCACGATCATGCAGGAACCGTCAGCCTCACGGTTCGCTGGAGGTGCGGCGACTTGTGGCGTCAGTTCGTTCCACACCGGCACGCCGGCGATGGTGAGGCGGCCGCCGTAGTTCGACTGCACGAGTACGCCCACGGTCCACACATCGTTCTGCTGTCGCACCCGTCTGGACGAAGTACCGATGCCGCCCTTCCATCCAAACGCTACGGTTCCCGTGCCGGCGCCAACGGCACCTTCCTCGACCGCGCCGTCCCGCGCCGCGGCGATCGCCGCGGCGACGTGTTCGCGCGTGACGTGCAGGCCGCGGATGTCGTTCAGCCCGCCGTCGTTGGTCTCGCCGACGAGGGCGTTGACAGACCGGACGTTCTCGTTGCCGGATTGCGCGAGCGTCCAGCGGACGACCGCGTCGACGGCCACGCCGACGCCGAGCGTGTTGGTCAGGACGATGGGGGATTCGATCGTGCCGAGCTCCTGCACCTGCGTCGAGCCGGCCAGCTTGCCGAAAGCGTTTCCCACGAAGACCGCGCCGGGCACTTTCTCGCGAAAGAGATTGCCGCCGTGGGGGATGATAGCCGTCACGCCTGTGCGCACCGTGTCTCCGGCGATGACGGTCGTGTGTCCCACGCGCACGCCCGCGACGTCGGTCATCGCGTTCAGCGGTCCGGGACTGCCGGCCCCAGGTTGAATACCCAGATCGCGCGCACGTGGACGGCCCTGCGCCATGATCGCTCCCGATGCCACCAGGCCAATCAATGCGACGATCCACACGCGGACATTTGTGTAGGGGACATGTGTGTACATAAGAGGCCCTTGTGTCCGCATTTCTCAGCGCTCGCGGGGCCCCACCCCCGCTCGCTCTCGCTCGGCGCTTCGCGCCTCACTCGGGCCGCAGGCGCTTCTCAGCGCTCGCGGGGCCCCACATTTCTCATTGCGCTTGGGGCCCCAGCCCCAAGCGCTTGCCGCTCGGGCTTTCGCGCTCGCGGCGGCTCAGGGCTGTCCCTCGCTCTCGCGCGGCGACTTCGCGCCGCGCGAGAGCCGCAGGCGCTGAACCTCTTGAACCGGCGGCGACTTGGGCCATAATAAATCGCTTCCGTCGACCCTGCACCCGATCACGAGGTGGTTCACATGTTGTTGAGATTCCAACGCCACATTTCTGGCGCTCGCGGGGTGCTGCTGTGCGCCGCGCTGCTCGTGTGCCTCGGGGCCTCGTGGCCGGGCGGTTCGCTCGACGCGCAGACCGCCGTCACCGACAGCAGGACCGCGCAGAGCGCCGTCGCGAGCAAAAAGCCGCTCTCGTACGACGCATACGATGCCTGGTGGTCGATTCAGGGCACCACGTTGTCACGCGACGGAGAGTGGCTCGCTTACGCGCTGACATCTCAGGGGCTCGATGGCCAGCTCGTGGTCCGGAATCTCCGCACGGGTCAGGAGCTGCGCCACCCGCGCGGCATCAATCCCGCGTTCACGCCCGACGGCAAGGTCGTGACGTTCACGATCTCGCAGACAAAAGCTGAGGAAGAGAAGGAACGGCTGGCGGGTCGCGGACGCGGTGGTGAGAATGCGGCGGGCAGAGGCGGCGAGGGCGGCCAGGGCCGGGGCGGCGCCAACAACCAGCCACCGCGCACGGCCGCAGGGATCATGACGCTCGCCGCGGGGCAGGTCGCGACAGTCGAGCGCGTCGGCGGCGTCAACCTTCCCGAGGAGTCGTCTTCGTGGGCCGCGATGCACCGCGGACGAGCAGGCGGCGGCGGCCGCGGCGGCCGCGGCGGACGCGGCGGCGCGTTGAGCGGACGTGGCGGGCGGGGCGGCGCCGAACCTCCCGCCGCAGCGGCACCGCAGGCGGCGGCTGGCGCGCAGGGCGAAGCGCAGGCCGACGGCGCGCCCCGCGCGAAGCGGAAGGACGACGGCAACGACCTCGTCGTGCGCAACCTCATGACCGGTCAGGAAACGACGATCCCGCTGGTCAGCGATTTCGCGTGGTCGCGCGACGGATCCTGGCTCGCCTATGCGGTCTCGTCGCCGAAGGCCGAAGAGGACGGCGCATTCGCCCGCAAGATGAGCGATGGCTCGACGGTCACTCTGCAGAAAGGGAAAGGCAACTACAAGAGCCTCGCCTTCGACGAGGCCGGCGCGCAGCTCGCATTTCTGAGCGACCAGGCGGAATACGAGAAAGAGGTGTCGCCGTATCGCGTCTACTACTGGAAGCCCGGCGACCCTGCCGCGAGCGAGCTCGTGTCGTCGACGACACGCGGCGTGCCGCCAGGCATGGTCGTGAGCGATCAGGCCACGCCACGTTTCTCTCAGGACGGCCATCGACTCTATATCGGCACGGCGTCTCCGCCAGCGCCACCGGCGGCCGAGGGGGCCCCGGCGCCCCGCGGCGTCGACCTGTGGCATTTTCAGGACCCGCTCCTGCAGCCCATGCAGCGCGTGCGTGCCCAGCAGGAGCGCAATCGCAACTATCTCGCCCTGGTGCACCTCCCCGACAAGCGGTTGGTCCAGCTCGCCACGCCGGACTTTCCGAACGTTGTCCAGGGCGAGGATTCGGCCCGCGCGGTCGGCACCTCCGAGGTCGCCTACCGGCGGGAAATGTCCTGGGACACGACCTACAACGATGTGGCGCTCGTCGACCTCAAGATGGGCCAACGGCAGCCGGTCCTGCAGCACTGGCGCGGAACGCCGACGATGTCGCCTGGCGGGCGGTACTTGCTGTACTTCGATGAGAACGAGGCCGACTGGTTCAGCTACCGGATCTCGGACGGCGCCAAGGTCAACCTGACCGCGAAGCTGAACCTCAACTTCTGGCGCGAGGATCATGACTCGCCGAGCCTGCCGCCCGCCTACGGATCTGCGGGCTGGACAGCAAAGGATGGGTCGGTCCTTCTCTACGACAAGTACGACATCTGGGAAATCAAGCCCGACGGCACCAGCCCGCGCATGCTGACGGCCGGCGACGGACGAAAGAACCGGATCGTCTACCGTTACCGCTCCCTGGATCCCGAAGAGCGCGCGATTCCCACGGACAAACCCCTCCTGCTGTCGGCCAACGACGACAAGACCGAAAGCAGCGGGTTCTATCGCGTGGCCTACGCCGGCAACTCGGCGCCCGAAAAGATCGTGATGGTGGACAAGTCCTTCGGGCCGGTGATCAAGGCGCGCAGCGCCGATCGCGTGGTCTTCACGCAGGCGCGGTTCGATGAGTTTCCCGACCTCTGGACGAGCGACACGAGCTTCCGAGACATGAAGAAGGTCTCGAACGCCAATCCCCAGCAGAGCGAATACACCTGGGGGAAGGCCGAGCTGATGCAATACATCAACGCGGACGGAAAGACCTTGCGCGCGATCATCGCGAAACCGGACAACTTCGACCCGTCGAAGAAGTACCCGCTGATGGTCTACATCTACGAGGAGCTGTCCGAGGGACTGCACAGCTACCGCGCACCCAACCCTGGAACGAGCATCAATATCACGCGCTACGTCAGCAACGGCTACGTCGTGCTGATGCCCGACATCGTGTACGAGACGGGCTACCCCGGCGAGAGCGCCGAGAAGTGCGTCATCCCGGCGGTCAACACGGTCGTCGCCCAGGGCTATATCGATCCGAAACGGATCGGCATCCAGGGACATTCGTGGGGCGGCTACCAGATCACGCACCTCATCACCCGCACGAACATGTTCGCGGCGGTGCAGGCGGGTGCGTCCGTCTCGAACATGATCAGCGCCTACGGTGGCATCCGCTGGGGGACGGGTATGTCCCGCGCTTTCCAGTACGAGAAGACGCAAAGCCGGATCGGCCTGCCGCCGTGGGACGCGCCGCTGCAGTTCATCGAGAACTCGCCGATCTTCTGGGTCGAGAAGGTCCACACACCGTACCTCTCGATCCATAACGACGAAGACGACGCAGTCCCCTGGTATCAGGGGATCGAGTTCTTCTCGGCGATGCGCCGCCTGGGCAAGGAGGCGTACATGTTCGTCTACAACGGCGAGCCGCACGGCCTGCGCCAGCGCGACAACCAGAAGCACTGGACCGTGCACCAGGACGAGTTCTTCGACCATTTCCTGCTCGGCAAGCCAAAGCCGGAATGGATGGAGAAGGGCGTCCCGTTCCTCGAAAAGGGCAGGCGCGACGTGACCGACATGTTCAAGCCGAAGCTCACGACAACCGCGCCCTCGGTACAGGACAAGTAGACGGGCCCCAAGTAGACAATGTGTAGGGTCAGAATCCGTCGCCTTCATGCGTCCGTCGATCTGCCGGGGTACGCCACGGACGGCTCAGCGGCGTTCGATCTGGCGGCGTCCGAGCAGACGCTCATCGCGCCGGGTGAAGTCCGTCTCGTACCGACCGGCCTGGTGATCGAAGTGCCGGAGGGGATGTTCCTCGCCGTCTTCGCGCGCAGCAGCACGCCGCTCAAGCGCGGGCTGATGATCGCCAACGGCGTTGGTGTGGTCGACTCCGACTACTGCGGTCCGACCGATGAAGTGAAGATTCCAACGCTCAACTTCACGGCGGTGCCAGTGCAGGTCAACAAGGGGGACCGAATCGCGCAGGGCATCCTGCTGCCCTCGCCCCACATCGTGTGGGAGGAGGTCGGCGAGTTGCGGGCTGGCTCGAGGGGTGGGTTCGGGGCGACGGGGCAATAGAGGAAGTCCTGGGCCTCTTGCGTTCGAGTCATCCCTGGAGCCGAAAGAGTTTCCTGGCGTTTTCGTACAGCAGCTTCCGCTCGATGCTCCGGGTTGCTGCCAATCGTCGAATGACAGCGATCGTTTGTGCGCCCTGACACTTCGGTCCGGAACCCTCGTGGTCGCTGCAGTCGCTGCCGTACACCAGCTTGTTCTGGTGGCGCGTCAGGAAATCCCGCGTGAAAGCCTCGTCCCGTGTCAGCGCGTTGAGCCCCGAGCCGGCTGAGAGATCGCCATACATGTTCGAGTAGTCGCTCAAATAGCGGTCCGTCAGGCCGCCTGATGTGACAGGGCCCTTTGGATACAGCACCGACTGGTCGGTGTAGCTCTTGTCGACGTTCGCCCACCAGGTTTGCGCGTGGCCGAGAAAATTCACCGTCCGGTACTTTTCGAGGATTTTGTAGAATCGCTCGAAACCATGGTTGTACATCTCGAATTGCCAGTGCATCAGCACCGGCACGCGGTAGACCTTCGCCAGGTCGTAGATCCTCTGCATGGCCGGCGAGTCGCACTCCACGCCGAACTTCTGCTCGGCGATAACCACGGCGCCGCGCTTCAAATACCGCTCGATCTCCCGCGTGGCGTCTTCGACATCCGGCACCTCGTTCGCGCCGCACCGGAACGCCTTCGCATGTGCGCGAGCGAAGCGATAGCACGCTTCGTTGCCCAGCGCTTGCGCCTGCAGGCCCTTCGCTACGCCCGCGTGCGTGGATGCGGTGTTCACGGGCCTGCCGGCCGGCAGGAGAATGGTCGTCGTCGCGCCCAGGGCGCGCTGATGGGCGAGCAGCACGGCATCGGGGCGGCCGCTGTACCCGAGGTGTTGATGGATGTCGACGATCGGCTCGGACTGGGCCGCATCAGACAGACCTTGCGCGGCAAGGCCGAGCAGGGCGACACTGCTGGTCGTCAGGAACTCGCGACGCGATGAAGGGCTAGCTTCGTCCACCGACGTATTCTGCACGATGCAGGGTCCCGACCAGATGTTGCCAGCAAGATTCGGCACGGCTGCCCTCTTCATGGTGACCGTTGTCCTTACGGTCTACGGGTCTCAGAATTCGCCCCCCCGTCGCCCGTGGCCGCCCGAAGCCCAGAAAGTGTCGGGCGACTCGGCGCCGCTGTCGCCCGACGAGGCGCTGAAAGCCTTCGATATGCCGCCCGGCTATCGCCTCGAGCTCGTGGCGAGCGAGCCCCTGATTCAGGACCCCGTCGCGATTGACTGGGACACCGACGGCCGGCTCTGGGCGGTCGAGATGCCCGGCTTCATGGCGAACATCACCGGCTCGAACGAGCACGATCCCATCGGCCGCATCGTCGTGCTGGAAGACACCGACGACGATGGCAGGATGGACAAGCGCACGGTGTTCGCTGACGGCCTCGTTCTGGCTCGGTCGGTGAAGATCCTCGAGCGCGGCGTGCTGGTCGCCGAGCCTCCGAATGCCTGGTTGATGCGAGACACCAACGGCGACCTGCGCATGGACACGAAGGAGCTCGTGACCCATCAGTACGGGCGGCGGGAAGGGGACCCCCAGAACAACGCGAACGGCTTCCACTGGGCGCTCGACAATCGGATGTACACGGCCGGGCAGGCCGACATACAGCTCCGCCTGAAGAACGGCGCCTTCGAGGTGCAGACGACGCTGCAACGTGGCGAGTGGGGCGTCACGCACGACGACGCCGGACGCATTTATCGCAACACGAACGAGTCGGCGCTGCACGTCGATTTGGTGCCGACTATCTATTTCGCGCGCAATCCGAATCTGTTGCGCACGCGCGGGAGCTACGAACGGCTCGCCCCCGACGGCGGCGAGACCAACGACCTGAACATCGTCTGGCCTGTGCGCCAGAATCCAGGGACCAACCGCGCCTACCAGGCAGGCATCGATCGTGCCGACGGCTCGCTGGAGAAGTTCACAGCCGTCTGCGCGCCGGTGGTATATCGCGGCGACCGGCTGCCGGCCGATCTGTACGGAAACGTCTTCGTCGCGGAGCCCGCTGCGAACCTGGTGAGCCGTCTCGTCCTCAGCGACGACGGGACGACGCTGCGCGCGCGCAAGGCGTACGAGCGCGGTGAGTTTCTCGCATCGAGCGACGAGCGCTTCCGGCCGGTCTTTCTGTCCAATGCGCCCGACGGCACGTTGTACATCGTCGACATGTACCGCGGGATCATCGAGCATCGGCTGTCACTGACGGTGTATCTGCGGGACTACATCCTTGCGCGAAAACTCGAGCAACCGACAGGGTTTGGGCGCATTTATCGAGTTGTGCACGACGCCACACGGCGCGACAGGTCTCGGGCGCTGTCGAACGCGTCGCTGCCGCAGCTGGTTGAGACCCTGTCGCATCCAAACGGCTGGTGGCGCGATACAGCTCAGCGCCTGCTCGTCGAGCGTTCGGCAGAGCCGTCGCCCGGCGCCGGTAAATCCGTTGTGCCGACGTTGAAGAAACTGGCGCTCGGCGCAAGGGATCCCCGTACGCGGCTTCATGCGCTCTGGACGCTCGACGGGATCGACGCGATCGAGCCTCTCACAGTCGCCAGCGCGCTGGAGGATACGTCGCGGGATGTGCGTGCGTCAGCGGTCCGCATCGCGGAGCGATGGCTTGGTGAGGCAAATCATCCGATTCAAGCGGCGGTGTTGAAGCGGATGGATGACCCGGATTGGACCGTTCGGCAGCAACTGGCCGCCTCACTCGGCGCGATGCCGCCCGGTTCGCGGGACGCTGCTGCGGTGGCCCTGCTCGAACGGCACGCGGCCGATCCGATTGCGGTTGATGCCGCGTTGAGCGGGCTGCGAGGCGGCGAAGCGGCAGTGCTCGAGAAGATGCTGCGGGCGGGCGGACAGCAGAGGCCGGAAAGAGAGGCAGTCATCACGATGCTCGCCGCGACGATCGTGCGAAGCTCACAAGACGCCACGGTTCAGACCCTCTTCGGATGGGTCGCCGACCGCAGCCGGGCAAGCTGGCAGCGTGTTTCGTTGCTCCGAGGCGCAGAAGTTGCGCTGCTTGGCGCGGCAATGCCTGGTGCGTCGACTGGACGACGAGGCGGCGCGCCGTCGATCGGATTGCCGTGTCCTACGTGTCCGGGCGGGCGCGCCGGTCCAGGCGGTGCCTACGCATTCTCGAAACCGGAAGACTTCGTCGTGGCGTCAGGCGCACGAGCGAGCGGTCGCGGCGGCGTGCGTGCCTTGCGTCTGAACCGCGAGCCGGTTCAGTTGTCGGCGCTGGCAGCAGGAGAGGATGCCCTGGGCCCGCGGGCCTCGAGCCTGCTCGAGCGCGTGACCTGGCCGGGCAAACCGGGGGAAGCAGCGTCGATCCCACCGCTGACGGTCGAGGAACAGCAGCGGTACGATGCGGGACGGGAGGTCTACAGGAACATCTGCCAGGCCTGCCACCAACCGGACGGTCGAGGCCAGGATAAGGTCGCGCCCAGTCTGATCGAGTCGCCGCTGTCGCTTGCACCGCCCGACATCCCGGCGCGCATTCTGCTGAACGGCAAGGAGGGCGTCATCGGCCTGATGCCGCCGATCGGCTCGACGCTCACCGACGAGCAAATCGCCAGCGTGTTGACGTACGTCCGGCGCGAGTGGGGGCAGACGGGCACGCCCGTCGATCCAGCAACGATCAAAGCCGTGCGGGAGCTGACCACGGGCCGCACTCGGCCCTGGACGAATGATGAATTGGGGCTGCTGACCGGAGGCCGGGGCGGGCGGCTACACTGATGACCCGAAACGTCCGACACGGCTCGTTCGTCGGCGGTGCGCTCATCCTCCTATGCGCGATCTGGGGCGCGGCCGGAGTGTCGGTGATAGGAAGGGCGCGCGAGCGCGCGCTGCCACAGCCCAGGGCTGGCTTTCGGGCGTCGGCAGTCAAGGTCGACATCACACCCGGGAGCACTCAATGGCTGTCGGGGTATCAGCCCCGACAGTCGAACGGGGTGCTCGACCACATCTATCACCGCGTTGCCGCCTTCGATTCCGGCGAGACCCAGCTGTATCTGATTTCGAGCGATCTGTGCCTTTTCTCGCCGTCGTTCTATGACAGTGTGACCCGCGACCTTCAGAAGGCAACCGGCATCGCTCCGGCGCAAGTGTTGTGGAGCGTGACCCACACCCACGCGGCTCCGGAAATTGGACCCCCGGACATGTACAAGGTGCTGCTGGGCCGCTCCGACCACGACTGGGATCGCGACTACAGCAAGTTTGCGGCGACGGCACTGATCGACGGTGTTCGCGCCGCGCGTGAGCAACTCGAGCCCGCGCGCATCGCCTTCGGCACTGGCGTCGCCATGGCGAACATCAACCGCCGCGCGCGCGATGTGGATGGGCGCGTGTCGCTCGGTCTGAATCCCGACGGTCCAGTCGACCGGCAGTTCAATCTCATCCGCCTCACGCGGCCCGACGGCAGCCTCATCGCGCTCGTCGCCAACTACGCGATGCACGGCACCGTGATGAGCGGGCAGAACCTGCAAATCAGCGGCGACGCGCCAGGCACGGTGACGGCGTACCTCGAAGAGAAGCTCGGCGGAACCGTCCTGTACGTCAACGGCGCCGCCGGCAACATCGCACCGATTTACTCGGTGTATCCCACGCCGGGCGCCGGTCATTTGTCGCAGTTCAGGGTGCTGCTTGGAGATCGCATTCTGGAGGCGCTCGCGTCGATGGGTCCGGGAACCAGCGACGTCTCGATGCGTCACGCCGAAAGAATCGTCGACACGCCGCGCAGAGCTGAACTGGTCTGGCCGGACGAGCTCGGCGCGTACGCCGGAACAGTAGACCGGCCTATGGTCCGCCTGCCGATCCGCTTCGTTCGCATCAACGACACCGTGATCTGGTCTGCCCCGGTCGAGATGTTTACAGAGATCGCGATGGACGTGCGCGGGTCGTCGCCCTTTGCCCACACCTTCTACTTCGGCTACACGAACGGCTGGCTCGGATATCTGCCGACCGCAAAGGCGTTCGACGAGGGTGGCTACGAGCCGCGCACCTCTCCCTTTGTCCCCCAGGTCGAAGCCGACGTCCGACAAAGTGTCAGCGCGGTCATTCAGGAACTTCGTGGCGGGGAGACCCGGTCGCAGAGCGCGGCGCAGGCGTCCCTTCAGGCGCCCGCCGGCCGCGGTCGCGGGGCGGTCGTTGAGGCGCCGTCGGCCGACGACCCGCTCAACGCGGACGCGGATCTTTCTCCGAAGCCTGCCGTACTTCCTCTTACGCCTGCCGAGCAGCGCACGCGCTTCTGGTTGCCTCCCGGCTACCGCATGGAGCCGGTGCTGTCGGATCCCGACATCGAGGAGCCGGCGCAGATCGCATTCGATGGCAACGGCCGCATGTTCGTCCTGGAGCTGCGCGGCTACGATCAAACGCTCGACGGCATCGATCTCACGCCGTCGGTGGCGCGCATCTCCGTCCACGAGGACCGGGACAACGACGGTGTGTACGAACACCACCGCGTCTTCGTCGACAAACTGGTGTTTCCGCGCTTCGTCATGCCGTTCGGCGCCGGCAGCATCCTGACAATGGAGTCCAACGCTGACGAGGTGTGGCAATACACGGATACCAACAGCGACGGCGTCGCCGACAGGAAGACGCTCTTTGCCACCAGCTTCGGGGGCGCTGGCAACATCGAGCACCAGCCGAGCAGCCTGTACTGGGGGATGGATAACTGGCTGTACAGCACCTACAACTCGTTCCGCATCCGCTGGACGACCAACGGACTCTTGCGAGAGCCGACCGGCGCGAACGGCGCACAGTGGGGCATCACCCAGGACGACGAGGGTAAGGTCTGGTTTCAGGGAGGGGCAAGCGGTCTGCCGGGTTACTTCCAGTTGCCGGTCCACTACGGCAACTTCACGGTGAGCGATCAGTTCGAGCCAAACCTGAACATCACGTGGGGCGCGCCGATCCTGATCGGAGACATCCAGGCGGGTCTTCCCGGCACGCGCATGCCTGACGGTTCTCTGATGCGGGCGACAGCAGGCGCCGGGAACGACATCTTCCGGGGCGATCGCCTGCCCTCCGACTTGATGGGCGACTACCTGTACGGCGAAGTAGTGGCGCGCATCGTACGGCGCCTCGACCCGGTCAAGACCGATGGGTTGACCGAGCTCCGCAACGCCTATCCTCTGTCGGAGTTCATTCGATCCCTCGATCCGCTGTTCCGGCCGGTCGACCTCGCGACCGCGCCGGACGGAACCCTGTACATCGCGGACATGTATCGCGGGATCATCGAAGGAGCCCCGTGGGCGAAGGAGGGGACATATCTCCGAAAGAAGGTCGAGCAATACCAGCTGCACAAGATCCTGGGAAGGGGCCGGGTCTGGCGGCTGACGTATCAGGGCATCGAGCGCGACCGCAAACAGCCTCGCATGCTCAGCGAGACGCCCGCACAGCTCGTCGTGCATCTATCGCATCCCAACGGATGGTGGCGCGACACCGCTCAGCAGCTGCTGGTTCTGAAGCAGGACAAAGCGGTCGTGCCCGCGCTTCGCCAGATCGTGCGCACGTCGGGCAACCTCTTGGCCCGTTTCCATGCTCTATGGACCCTCGAAGGTCTCGGCGCGCTTGACGCGCCTCTCGTGCGTGAGCAGATGAAGGATCCGAATCCGAAGATGCGGATCCAGGGCATTCGTGTCAGCGAGACCTTGTACAAGGCCGGCGAACGTTCCCTGTCGGCGGACTACCGGAACCTGACCAGGGACGCAGACACGGACGTCGTCATTCAGGCGATGCTCACGCTCAACCTGTTCAAGTTGAGCGATCCCTCCACGATTCAGTCGGCGCAGGCGGCAACCAGGGCGCGCGGCGTGCAGGAGGTCGGCCGTCAGATTCTCCAGCCCGCCGCGGCGCTTACCTTCGGCGGCGCTGCCGGCCGGCTCACCCCTGAGGTGCAAGCGACCGTTCAGCGCGGCGCGACGATCTACAGGGAGCTGTGCAGCACGTGTCATGGGGCTGACGGCAGGGGGACCCCGATCGAGGGCGTGCCAGGCTCGTTGCTGGCGCCGCCGCTCCTCGGTTCGCCTCGCGTGCTAGGCCATCGCGACTACGTCGTCAAGACGCTTCTGCACGGCATGACTGGTCCAATCGACGGCAGAACGTACAGCGTCATGGTGCCGATGGGGACGAACACGGACGACTGGATAGCCGCCGTGGCATCGTACATCCGCAGCGGTTTTGGCGGCACCAACTGGTTCGTCACCGCAGGCGACGTTGCACGGATCCGCACCGCGCACGCCACGCGCACGAATCCGTGGACGCTGGCGGAGCTGGAGGCCTCGGGGCCGCGACCGCTCGTGCCTGAGTCCACGTGGCGCGCGACCGCGAGCCACAATGCGACCGGCGCTGCCGGAGGTCTCAGTTTTTCCGGTTGGTCGACCGGTGCGCCACAGCAGGCCGGCATGTGGTTCCAGATCGAGGTGCCGGAGCCGCTGATGCTGACGGAGATTCAGTTCGAGTCTCCCGTGCAGGGCGGGGGCCGAGGTGGGCCGCCCCCGGTTGGCACCTTTCCCCGCAAGTACCAAGTGCGTGTGTCAGAGGATGGCCAGGCCTGGAGCGCCCCAGTGGCTGAAGGAGAAGGACGCGGCACGAGCACGGTAATCAACTTCCCGCCTGTTCGCGCCAGGTTCCTTCGCATTACTCAGACCGCGTCGGACGAGAACATGCCGACGTGGATGATTCGGGGGCTCCGGCTGTTCGCCGTGCCAGCTCGGTAGGCTCTCGTGGCCCATCCACGCTGATTTAGTCCTCGTTCAGCGTGGACGGGACACTAATTCTAGCGCAGGCGATACAACGCCGGCCCGCCCGGTGTCACCGCGATCCGTTCGAGATACGGGCTGGCCGCGACGACGTGCCACATCTTTTCGATTTCGGCCTCATTGCCGAACCCCGCGGGATGGATCATGACGTGCGTGGCGCCGGCGCGCCGCATGCCCTGGATGGCATGTTCCTCGGGAAAGTACCAGAACACGGCCGCATTGCGCCGATACGATTCGGGAATGTACCCGCTGTAGCCATTCAACAACGGGCGCCAATGCGCGGTGGAATTGAGGACGTACTCGGTGCCCTCGAACGCGGCCTGCGTCGGATAGAACGGGACTTCCACCAGTACGACACGGCCCGGCTCGCGCGCGAGCAGCGAGTAGACTGCCGGGATGCCTTCGAAGCGCGTGTAGTGGAACGGCGCGCGCAGCGACTCGATGTTGGCGAGGATCACGAGCACGACGACGATGAGACCCGCCCGCCGCGCGGGCAGGCGGCGGCGCAGAGCGGCCAGCCCGAAAGCGGCGAGTACCGCCATGGCGAGCAGGAAGAGGTTGCCGAACCTGGCCGCTGCGCGCAGCCCCTGCATGGGCGGAAACACGTGGTACAGCCAGCCGTACACCGGCGTGTGCGTGCCAAGCGACAGGAGGACGCCCGTTGCGGCGATCGCCACGAGCATGACGATCCGGCGGCGAGAGATCCGAGCCGTAATCGAGGGTGAACTCTCCACGTCTCTGTCGGTGCGAACGCGAGCCAGGCTCCAATAGAGCGCCGCGGCGGTCAGAATGATGACCACGAACCCCGGGAAGAATCCGTCGACGGGGTTCGCCCAGAACCTCGCGCTCCACGTGGAGAAATGGATGCGCCCCGCCGCTGCCAGATATCCCGTCCATGTCGCCGAGAATTCGGCGACCGTCTCGATTGGGCGCAGCATCCCCATCTCGCGCGCGAGGCGGCGGTAGGGAAGATACATGGGCAAGATGGCCAGGCCGGCGAGCAGCGTGGCGCCAGCAAAGAGCGTCACGACTCGGCCCACTCGCGGCCACCAGTCCGGCACCCGCGTCACCAGCACGACGGCGACCATGATCGCGCCGAACACGACGAGGTACCCGGACGTGTACGCCATCGCCGTCATCCAGACGGCCAGCCACACGGCATCGCGCCATCGCGCGTGGACGAGAATCCGATCGGCCGCGAGAAGCGTCAGCGGCAGTCCCCACGCGTGAATGCCCTGCACGTGCGCCAGGCGCGTCAACGTGTGCGAGTTGAAGGCGAACATCGACCCCGCGAGCATGCCAGCGGCGCGATCGCCGGTCCATTCGAATGCCAGCGTGTAGCCGGCCCACGCGGTCAGCGCGAATCCCAGGATCAGGACGATGTTGTAGACGAACACCGGCGAGGCCCCCAACCAGTGGAGGGGAGCGCCCATCAACGCCGGGACGATCAGCGGCTCGGAGTAGGCGAGCGTGTCCCGTTCGGGATAGAAAAAGTTACCTTGGAAGAGCCGGGCGGGCGAACGCGGGAGCTGGTGCGCGACCCACGCGAGAATCCACTCGTTGAGCTCGGCGTCGGCGTTGTCGTTGCGCGAGAGCGCGCCCGGTGCCGTGATGAGCGGCCAGGTGTGGATGATGGCAAGGAGCAGGCAGAGACCGCCGATGGCCAGCGTTTTGTGGCGAAGCCGCAACATGAGATCGGCAGATTATGACACCGCTGAGCGGTACGGTAGGCTAGCGCCCGCGAGCAGTGAGTAATGCGGACAAGATGCCGGATCAACGCTCAGCATTCGAGGTCTGGGCTGCAACATGTGGCCATAAAGCCTGAATTGGAAGTAAGGGTGAATGGAGACCCCAGATGAATACCCGCCATTGCCTCAGGATTGCCCTGTGGCTGTCAGCGGTGCCGATCGTGGCAGCGGTGGCGGCGCAGGGGCCGACACAGAAGCCCGACCCGCTCGACGAGCCCTTCAAGGGCGTGACGACGAACGGGACCGTGACGCCTGGGCTTTTCCCGATTCGCTCCACCGGTGTCTCCACCGCACCAGTGCGGAACGCGGCGGTCGCCTTTCTTGCCTCGCTCTCGACTGAACAGCGGGCGAAGACGACCTTTCCGGTCGACGACAGCGAATGGCGGAAGTGGAACAACGTCCACCGGTACACGCGCCAGGGGGTGAGCTTCAAGGAGATGTCCGAGGAGCAGCGCAACCAGGCGTTCGGCCTCCTGCGTGCGGGGCTCAGCGCCAAGGGGCTCGAGAAGTCGCGCAACATCATGCGGCTCAACGAAACCATCGCCGAGATGACCAACAGATTCGAGGAGTACGGCGAGGGGCTCTACAACCTGACGGTGATGGGGGAGCCCTCAGATACCAAGCCGTGGGGCTGGCAGCTCGACGGCCATCATCTCATCATCAATTACTTCGTCCTGGGCGATCAGGTCGTGATGACGCCTGCCTTCATGGGATCCGAACCGGTTCACGCGGATGCCGGCAAGTACGCCGGCACGACGGTGATGCAGGACGAGCAGAACAAGGGCCTCGCCCTGATGCAGGCGCTCACGCCCGATCAGCAGAAGAAGGCGACGCTTCAGCCGGAGAAGACCGCGAACAATTCTTTGGCCCAGGCCTTCCGCGACAACCTCGTGCTCGACTACGCTGGGCTGCGCGCGCAGGAGCTGACCGCGCCGCAGCGCCAGCTCCTCGTCGATCTCATCGCCGAGTACGTCGGCAATATGGACGAAGGGCACGCCAAGGTGCGGATGGAGGAAGTGCGGAAGCACCTGAGCGATACGTACTTTGCCTGGATCGGCGGCACGGGAACCGAGGGGGTGTTCTACTACCGCATCCACAGCCCTGTCATCCTCATCGAGTTCGACCATCAGACGCCGGTCGCACTCCCGGGGCCGAAGGTGCCTGGCCGCATCCACGTCCACAGCACCGTCAGAACGCCGAACGGGAACGACTACGGCAAGGACCTGCTGCGCCAGCATTACCAGACGCACCAGAACGATCCCGCCCACGGGCACCAGCGATAGCGCCATAAGCGTTTCGAATGTAATGACGCGTCGCCCCGCGTCGTAGGAGCCGATCGAAGGAACAGCATCCGGGAGCACAGCGATGAGGCTTTGGACATGGGTAGGTGTCGTGGCGATGGTGGCGACAGCCTTCGGGCAGGGTGGCGGCGATCGTCTGATTCCCGAGACCTTTCGGAACCTCGCGTTCAGGACCATCGGGCCGAGCCTGACGACAGGGCGTATCTCAGATGTGGCGGTCGATCCGAAGAACGCGAACGTCTGGTACGTGGCGGTGAGCGCCGGCAACCTGTGGAAGACCGAGAACCGAGGGAACACGTGGACGCCGATCTTCGAGAACTACGGTTCGTACTCGCTGGGCGCCGTCGTCGTCGATCCGAAGAACTCGAATGTCGTCTGGCTGGGCACTGGCGAGAACAACAACCAGCGCAGCGTGAGTTATGGCGACGGCATCTACAAGTCCGCTGACGCCGGCGCGACGTGGACGCGGATGGGCCTCGAGAACTCCGAGCATATTCAGAACATCCTCATCGATCCCCGCGATTCGAACGTCGTCTACGTCAGCGCGATCGGTCCGCTCTGGAGCGCCGGTGGGGATCGCGGCCTCTACAAGACGATCGATGGAGGCAAGACGTGGAAAGCCGTGCTGACCATCAGCCCGGACACCGGTGTCACCGACGTGGCGATGGATCCAAAGAACCCCAACGTGCTGTATGCGGCGGCGTACCAGCGGCGCCGGGCGGTGGGACAGCTCGTCGGCGGCGGTCCGGAGAGCGGCCTCTACAAGACGACAGACGGCGGCGGAAAGTGGACCAGGCTGACAAAGGGTCTGCCCACCGTGGACATCGGTCGGATCGGCATCGGCATCAACTGGAAGAACCCCAACTCGGTCTACGCGCTCGTGACTGCGCAGCGAGGGCAGGGCGGCTTCTTCCGGTCTGACGACGCCGGCGCGAGCTGGACGCGGATCGGCCGCAGTGCACCTGGTGCTGGACGTGGGGGTGGGGCCGGCCGTGCCGGAGGCGGACGCGAAGGTGCGCCGGCACCCGCGCCTCCCGCTGCGTGCGGACCGATCGGTGCCGCTCCGGCGGCGCCCGCAGCTGACCCCGCGCCGGCGGCCCCGCAGAGTGGAGCGCTGCAGGCTGGCGGGCGCGGCGCGGCACCGACAGACGACTGCTATCGTGGCGGGGACCCCGGGTACTACAACGAGATCTTCGTCGACGGACACGACCCCGAGACGATCTGGTCACCGCAGACCCTGATGTGGAGAAGCACCGACGGCGGAAAGATGTGGTCCGCGGTGCCGATGCAGGGCGTGCACGTCGACCACCACGAGATCGTTTTCGACCCGACGGATCGAAATCACGTCCTCATCGGCAACGACGGCGGGTTGTACGAGACCTACGACGGGATGAAGACGTGGCGGCACTTCACGAACCTGCCGCTCTCGCAGTTCTATCGTGTCAGCACCGACAACGCGAAACCGTTCTACAACGTCTGCGGCGGCATGCAGGACAACGGTTCGATCTGCGGGCCGTCACGGACGCTGAACGGCCGCGCCGGCATCCGCACGAGTGATTGGTACGCCGTCGGCGGCGGCGACGGGTTCTACACGGCCAGCGACCCCGAAGATCCGAACATCGTCTACGCCGAGTCGCAGGAGGGAAACTTCAGCCGCCTGGATCTGCGGACCGGTGAGAGGGTCCAGTTGCGGCAGCGTCTCAACCAGACGTTTGCCCCTCCGACACCGCCTGCCCCTGCCGGTGCCGCGGCTGCAGCCGACGCCCCGCAGGCCGGGCGTGGTGGCGCTTCGACAGGCTCAGGGCAGGGGCGTGGCGGCCGGGGCGGAGGGCGTTGGCATTGGGACACGCCGATATTGGTCAGCCCACATGCGGCGCGGCGCGTCTATGTCGCCGGCGAACGCGTCTATCGCAGCGAGGACCGCGGCGACAGCTGGCTCGCCATCAGCGCCGACCTGACCAGGAATCTCGACCCAGCGGAGATTCCCATCATGGGGAAGGTGTGGCCGCGCGACTCGGTCGCGTTCAATCAGGCGACCACGCAGCTCAGCACGATTACGACGCTGGACGAATCGCCGCTCCTTGCCGATCTGATCTACATCGGCACCTTCGATGGGCTCGTCCAGGTGACGGAAGACGGCGGGAAGAACTGGCGGAAGATCGACAAGCTTCCTGGGCTTCCCGAGTACACGGCCGTCACGGACGTGTTTGCCTCGCCGCGCGATGCGAGCACCGTCTTTGCCACCTTTAACAACTATCAGCGCGGCGACTTCAAGCCATACGTTTACAAGAGCACCGACCGCGGCCGCACGTGGACCTCGATTGCGGGCAACCTCCCGGTGCGATCCGGGGCCTGGGCGATCGCGCAGGATCACGTCAACGGCGATCTGCTGTTTGCCGGCATGGAGTTTGGCGTCTGGTTCACCGTGGACGGCGGTGCGAAGTGGACGCAGCTCAAGGGCGGGATTCCCACGACGCAGGCGCGCGATCTGCAGATCCAGCGGCGCGAGAGCGATCTCGTGGTCGGCACGTTCGGCCGCGGCGCGTACATCCTCGACGACTACTCGGCGCTGCGCGGCGTAACGGCGCAGGCACTCACAGACGAAGCCCGGCTCTTCCCGCTGCGTGACGCGTACATTTTCAACGAGCTCACTCACTATGGCGCCGCGTGGGGCAACGAGTCGACACCGAACCCGCCGTACGGCGCTGTGTTCACCTACAACATCAGTCAGGCGCCCGCCGCCGACGCGAAGCTCGTGCTGACGATCGTCGACGACGCCGGCCGCCCGGTGAGGCGGCTCGATCTCCCCAAAGAGCCTGGCCTTCAGCGCATCGCGTGGAATCTGCGCGGCGAAGCCCCAGCAAGCGGACGAGGCGCCGGGCGTGGTGCTGCGGCCGTCGCCCAAGCTGAAGACGACGATCAGGATGAGCCGCCGGCGTTCGGCGGACGCGGCGGCCCGCCGCAGGGTGCGCCGGCTCCCGCAGGTCGCTATCGCGCGACGCTCGGCCGCATGGTGGGTGACATCGTCACGCCCATCGGCGAGCCGCAGTCCTTCCAGGTCCTGCCGTTGCCGAGGTAGTCCCCAACCTGCGACACAAGAGGACGGGCGGCCACGTCAGGTGCGTCCGTCCACTTTTCGTCCCTTGTGGCCCGAAAAAGCCATAAGTGAAGCTACCAGGCCCCCGCCGTCGTCATAGTGGTATTACTTAGGTAGCGCGGTTAGCGGTCGGATTGCGCCACGGGCGGTTATACAATCCACGCCTGGGCTGCTCGATTTCGTGCCACGGGGGACAGGCGTGCTCGATGCAATCTTTCGGCTGCTGTTCAATTACCGGCCGGTCGTCTTTCAGCAGGGCGAGTTCCGTTTCGTCCCATCGACGGGTTCGTACATTGCGGCCGCTGTCGTGGCCGGTGCCATAGCGATCACGATCCTGACGTACCGCCGTACGCGGAGCGAGGGCCCCGCGCGTCATCGCGCGGTGCTCGCCGGGATCAGGCTCGCGACCTTTTGCCTCGTTCTCTTCTGCCTCTTCCGGCCGGTGCTCGTGGTGAAGGCGGCGGTCCCACAGCAGAACTTCCTCGGCGTGCTCATGGACGACTCGCGGAGCATGCAGATTGCGGATGTCAACGGCCAGCCGCGCAGCGCCTTCCTCCAGCAGCATTTCGCGGCGGCGAACGCCGACGTCTTGAAAGCCCTTTCCAGTCGCTTCGTGCTGCGGAGCTTTCGTTTCTCCTCCTCGGCGCAGCGCCTGGGCTCGCCCTCGGAGCTCAGCTTCGCCGGTGCGCAAACGAAGATTGGCGCGGCACTCGACGGGGCGCGACAGGAGCTGGCCGGTCTCCCTCTTGCGGGACTCGTCGTCGTGACCGACGGGGCGGACACGACCGACGCCGAGCTGTCGGACGCGCTGCTGGCGATGAAGGCCGCGGACGTGCCGGTGTTCACGATCGGGCTCGGCCGTGAATCGCTGACGAAGGACGTGCAGATCGACCGGGTATCGACGCCGGAAGCGGCGCTCAAGGGAACGTCGCTGATGGTCGACGCGCTCGTCACGCAGACGGGATTTGCCGGCGAGACCGTGACGCTCGACGTCGAAGACGAAGGCCGCATCGTCGGGTCGCAGGAGGTGAAGTTGCCGATCGACGGCGAGCCTGCGGCGGTCCGCGTGCGCTTCACGGCGTCTGATTCCGGCCCGCGTGTGTTCCGGTTCCGGATCGCTCCCAGGCCCGGCGAGCTCGTGACGCAGAACAACCAGCGCGAGTCGCTGGTCGACGTCTACGACCGCACCGAGAAGATCCTGTACTTCGAGGGAGAGCCGCGGTACGAGTTGAAGTTCCTGCACCGCGCGGTGAAGGAGGACAAGAACCTGCAGGTGGTGACGCTGCTGCGCACGGCGGACAACAAGTACTACCGCCTCCTGCTCGACACGCCGGAGCAGCTCGCCGGCGCGTTTCCCAAGACGCGCGACGAGCTGTTCGCCTACAGCGGTCTGATTCTCGGCAGCATCGAGGCCGGCGCGTTTACCGGTGATCAGTTGCGCATGATGGCGGAGTTC
>Ga0184612_10000030_pt1 | contig 58173 bp, 39 predicted proteins | sample PLM3_60_coex_FD_133163 | JGI IMG/M metagenome (GOLD analysis project Ga0184612, IMG submission 133163) | Groundwater sediment microbial communities from an aquifer in East River, Colorado, USA - PLM3_60_coex | ecosystem: Environmental > Terrestrial > Soil > Riparian zone | place: USA: East... | reverse complement strand
CCCGAAGGGGGTACGAGCGTCCTCTGCTCGGACAGCGACAATCCCGACTCGTACGCGGCGTGGTCGGCGGCGGCGACGGCATCCGAGGCCCAGTTCGGGTACTTTGGTCGTCTCTGGACCTGGGTCTCCAGCCCGTGTGTGAACTGGCCCGGCGCCGACGAGGATCGGTACATGGGCCCATTCGATGCACCGACGCCGCACCCGGTGCTCGTCGTCGGGAACCAGTTCGATCCTGCCACACGCTACGAGGGCGCGGTGACGGTCCACGATCTGCTGCCGAACTCCAGCCTGCTCACGCTGCATGCGTGGGGTCACACGTCACTGTTCCTGTCGGGGTGCGCGACCTTCAATGTCACTCGTTATCTGCTCACCGGTCTCACACCACCCTCAGGCACCGTGTGCGAGCAGGACATCGTGCCTTTCACGTTGCCCCTGACATCCGCCGCATCCGAGTCCGCGTTTGAGATTGAGGTGCGCCGGCAGATTCGTGGAAGCCTCATTCCCGAGGTGCTGATGCGAGCGACTCAATAACACAAACAGAGCGGCGTCGCCGCGGCCTGGTCGTACTGTTGTCGAGCCTCCCGTCGGCCAGTAAGGTCGCGACAACGGCAAATCCGATGAGCAGATGCATCGAGAACGTTCGTGCCGCTATCGACTCCTGACGAATCTCAGCCATCGTCGTCATCAGTTCGACAGCAGACGTCGGGTCGATCGCGCGCATCTCGGCGCGCACGAGCGCCGCGAGGACGGCCGGATCGCCGGAGGCGCGGACGACCTGTCAGAACGGGAGATAGACCTCGGGCTCGGCGGCCCTGCTTAGATCTTCGGTCCGCGTGTCAGCGACAACGCCGACGACCTCGAGCGGCTTGTCATTGCGCCGCCCCACTGCAGCTGCAGGGGAGCTTGAAGCATAGAAACGCGTCAGCGATGGCGCGTGCGCTTCATCGCTCGAGATCCCGCGGTGGTTGGTCGTGGTTCGCGCCCAAACGCACCCGCGACCTTTCTGGCGGCCGGCATGGACCGATCCGGATATCGGGCGCCTGCTTCCTTTTGCGCGATGGATCGGCTGCCCGCTTTGTGCGAGGTGTGCCGGTCGCGCCGGTCGTCCAGCGGTTGTTCGCCGACGCGGCCCGACGCGTCTTCCGGCGGCGGAGAGCTGGTATCGATTGGAGGGCGCCTGTCGAGCTCGCGTGCTTCTGCCTCAGCCGACAACCGGTTGCTGATGCCTACTGGTTTTGGTGATTCCGCGTCTGGCGCGGGCGCATGACGATCAGGCTGTGATTTCCGCATCCCCAGTTCCCATGCAAACGAAATACCTCGGTCTTGCCGACCCGTCTGTCGGCGGACGTGAGCCGGCTCCGGCGCACGGTTCGCGCTCCGTTGGTGAGGAAGCTGGCCCGGCCGTTTTCAGATGTCGGAAGTGGAGATGCCGATCGAACTCAGCCGTGGCGAGGGTCGAGACGCGACCTGATGTGATAGCGAGCTCGACAAAGCTACCGGCGAGCAGCTACGTTGCCTGACGCTTCCCCATGCTCGCCACCGCCGCAATGAGCGATTGTCCGTCGATGGGTTTCGCCAGATGCAGTTGAAATCCGGCGTTCAAGGCCCGTTGCCTGTCTTCGTCTCGCGCCAGTGCCGTGAGCGCTGCCGCCGGAATCGTCGCGGTTCTCGTATTCAGCGCACGAACTCGTCGAATGAAGGTGTAGCCGTCCTCACCCGGCATGGCGATGTCGGCCAGAAGGACATCGATATGTTCCCGCTGCAGGATTTCCATCGCCTGCTCTGCGGACGCGGCGGTCCAGACCACGGCCCGTCGACTCGTCAGATGCGCGGCTGCGACTTCCCGGCTTTCGTAGTCGTCGTCGAGCACCAGCACGGCAACAGCGTCCAACGACACGAACATCTCGTCATCCGGGACGGATGCCGGAACCGTGGGAGTATGCTCCGGCGACCCGGCACGGATGGGCAGCAGCATCGTAAACGTCGATCCTCGGCCCTCGCCCGGACTTGACGCGCTAATCGTGCCGCCGTGCGCCTCGACGAGATGCTTGACGATCGACAAACCCAGGCCGAGCCCTCCGTGGCGCCGTGTGCTCGACGCATCAGCCTGACGGAACGGCTCGAACACCCACGGCAGAAACTCGGGCGGAATGCCAATGCCGTCGTCGCTCACGGTGATTTCGGCGGCCGCGTGCACGCGCTGCAGCCGTACGAGGACCCGCCCGCCGTCGTCGCTGAACTTCACCGCATTCGACAGCAGGTTCCACGCGATCTGCTGCAGCCGCGCGCCGTCTCCATAGACGCCGCCTATCGACGGATCCGTTTCAACGACGATCGACAGCCCCTTGGCTTCGGCAGCGGCCCGCACGACGTCCAGGGCCGCGCGTACGACCTGATCCAGATCGACGGCGGTTCGCTCGAGCCGCAGCTTGCCGGAGACGATCCGTGCCACATCGAGCAGCTCGTCAATCATCCGCGCTTGTTGTATAGCGTTGTCATAAATGGATCGGCACGCGCGGCCGCGCATCGCCTCGTCGATCGTCTGCGTGCGCAGCATGTCTGCCCAGCCCAGGATGGCATTCAGTGGCGTCCGCAGCTCGTGTGACACCGTGGCAAGGAATTGATCCTTCAGTCTGTTCCCTTCCTCGGCGTTCTCTCGCGCGGCGCGCTCGCGCACGAGCAGCTCTTGACGAGTCCCCTCGACGCGGGTCAGTTCAGCGACCGTCGCGGCGAGACGGTCCTTTTCTGACGCCAGCTCGTGTTCCGCCTGGCGCGCGAGAGACAGCGCGGCGGTGGTCTCCTGGTGCAACCGGCGGGCTTCAGCGGTGTGGCGATCCCGGTCTTCCAGACGCCCGGTGAACACCTGATAGGTCTTGTACGTCAGATACACCGGCGCGATCATCAGCACGGCTGTCCAGTGCTCGCCGCGCGCGATGACCACGGCAGCCGCCGCGCCCGCCGTGCCGGCCACCATGAAGCTGGCGCCGCTCCACGAAAACTCTGTGAGCCAGACCTCCCAGACGCTTCGATTGGTCGTCGTGGCGATCGCCGCGGCGATGAGCCCGGTGTTGACGATGAAGTACGTTGTAATCGCCCCGACCAGCGGTCTGGCGAGACCCGAGAATTCGACCGGCAGCAGGGGACCGCCGAGCAACCGGTACACAAAGCCGGTCGCCACCATCGTGAGCGCCTCACCCGCGAGGCTGAACGTCGTTTGATACCACGGATACGGCTGCCTGATCTTGACCGTGCACTGGGTCCACGCGCCCACGAGCGCAATCAGGAGGGCGTGGCGCGGCCCCAACAGCAGGAGCGCCATCAGATTCGCGGCATACGACACTGACAGGGTCGAACCACTGGCCAGAGGAATGGGAAGATTGAGCTTCCATAGCGACGTCAAGCACGAGGTGATGAGGAGGAGCGCAAACAGCCACGGGTCGGAAAAGTCAGACGGAAACCACGCGATGACCGCGCAGGCGCCCGCGGCAATGACCGCAAGCACATACGCGTGAGCCGTAGTCGACAGCTCCGTCCATGAGAGCGCCCCTCGACGGCCGTCCACCCGTTCATGCTCCGCATCGCCGGCGCGCACGTCCAGGGTGGATGTCGTCATCACCGGCTCCAGATGACCGGCGTGCAGCTCGGAGCCGGACACGATGTGCCCCACACGACTGTTTCGCCGTCATCGGTGCCCCACACCACCGTTTCGCCGTCGTCGGTGCCCCACACGACTGTTTCGCCGTCGTCGGTCGCGTTGACGAAGTCAACCGTCCAGGGATCGCTGCAATCCGAGCCACCGCAGCGCAATCCCCACACAACGTTGCGGGAGTATCCGTTGTCGACACGCCACGGTCCGTTCGTGGTCGGGCAGTCTTGATGCCCACAGCGAGCTCCCCACGACACAGTAGCCCCATCGACTGTCGTGGCGCCCCACGTCACGTCGGTTGACCATGCGTTAGCGTCAGCCTCGAGTCGACCGCCCTTGAAGAGGCGATTGCCCCATATAAGGGTTGCCCCCCAGCCGGAAGAATCCGGGTACATGCCATCCGAGGGCGTCGCGAGGTAGCGGGCCAATTCGATTGCCCCTTTAGCATTCACGAATCCGGCGCCTTCCGTCAGGGGGTCGGAATGCGGGTAGACCTCCGCTGTGTACTGGAGGATCGCTTTGACTGCGTTCGGCGTCAGTGCGGGATTGGCCTGCAGCATCAGCGCAACGGTCCCGCTCACCACGGGCGCGGACATGCTCGTTCCGCTGAGGCTGAGATAGGGAAGAGCGGGAGCAGGCCTCGTGCCAGCGAGCAGGTAGGCTGACGCGGATGAATACAGCGAACTCTCCGGATTGGAGAGCGATTCAATCCCGATCCCCGGCGCAACGATGTCGGGCTTGGCCCGACGGTCCAGCGCGGTGGGTCCCCGCGACGTGAACGAAGCAATCGTATCGTCGCCGCGGTCCACGGTTCCCATATGGCTGGAGGCGCCAACGGTCAGCACCCACGGCGCGTTGCCGGGGGACGTGATGCCGCCGTATTGCGTCTGGCCGGCCGCGGTGCGGCCGTTGTTTCCGGCCGCGGCCACGACGATGATGCCTGCCCTGACCGCGCGCTCAGCCGCAAGCGTCAGCGGGTCGGAGTTGTACGATTCGTACACTCCCGCTGCGACCGAGAGGTTGATCACCCGGATGTTTAGAGCCTCGCGCTGGGCGATCGCGTAATCGAGCGCCGCAATCACGTCGCTGATGTGCCCCCGGCCCGTTCCGTCGAGCACCTTGAGTATGACTAGGTGCCCTCCCGGGGCCATGCCGGTTCGCGCACCGTCCGAGTCGAAGCCGTTCCCCGCGATGATGCCGGCGACGTGCGTTCCGTGCCCGTAATCGTCGTACGGCATCTCTTCGCCGCCGAGGACATCCACGAACCGAATGACACGTTGGCCAAAGGCGGAATCGGTGAGGTCGTCGTGCCAGGACGTGATCCCTGAATCAATGATCGCGATACCGACACCTGACCCGTCGTATCCGAGTTCCTGACGGGCCGACGCGGCGCCCACCGTGATGCCGGTCCGCTCGGTGGTGCCGACCACCTCTCGATCGAGCGACACACGCTCGACGAACCGGCTGGCCCCAAGCACCCGCAAGGCGGCATTTGGAACGATCGCAACCTGGCTCGCGATGCCTGGGAGTTGGCGGCCGAGCGTGCCGCTTGTCCAGTGTATGAGAGGGCCGATGGCCGAAGGCGAGCTGCCGACCGCCGTGCGGATGATCACCCTCGACTGCCCGAAGGACTGATGGGAGCGCGCTTTGAGCACGGGATCGAGCTTCGACAGAGCGTCTTGGGACGCTGCAACGTGTGTAGGCTCGACCGGAGTCAGTGCGGCCAGGACGACGAGTGCGGCGACGAATTTCCCCCGTTTGCGTGCGGCGCGCATGGAGCTCCTCCCGTTGAATCTCTGCCGTAGCAACTCGCATACCTGCTCAGCTCGTTGTGACACTGCCAGAGCTGTGCAGTATCTTGACAGCGTTTACGAGCCTTTCGCCCATGCGCACATGCACGCCGCACAGTTCCGCCAGGTTGCCGAGCGACAATCCAATCACGCAGTCCTTACGTGTGGCCTGCGACTACCCGATGCCGCGGCGAGCATAAAGAGATCTGGTGTCACGAAGAGTTGCCGGGGGAACGTATCTTCACCTGATTCTCGTGCGGGCACAAGCTCTGCCGCAGGAAGGTGCGGAACCGGGCATAAACAACAGCACAGGTCTGTATGGAGCGTCAGCCGAGGGCTCGGTCACCAGTCGATGACGATGCGCAACCCGTACGGGCCCCGGCGTTCAAACTTGTTGCGTTGAGTGATCTACGCGCTGCGGAGCGAGCGGCCAATCAGGCCGAGACCGCCGAACAGCAGGCCGAGCATGACAATGGTGTTGAAGAGCGTCGTCGGACGGAAATAGATGTCCATGTGCATCAGGATGCTGGCCAGGATGATCGCCGCTCCAAGGCCGACCAGCAGCCAACCGATGAATGACTTCCCGTCGTAGAAGAGGAATGCCACGCCCACGAGCAGCGGCAGCAGCGTGAGACCGAACCCGCCATACCGCCCGAAGCTCCAGAAGGACGTCGTGACCTGCACCTGATCGAGCAACAGATATCCGCCGACCACGGCCATGGTCAGCCCGAGAAAGAACTGCCCGACACCTCCGGGGGTGCCGCCGGCGCCGCGCGTGGATGGCAGTGTCGAAGGGCTGGTCACGCGTGCAAGGATAGCAGACCGAACCGACAACTGCCGACTGTCCGAGCGCCGAATCCCGAGCCGCGAGCAGCGAGCCGCGAACCCACGAGCGCCGATCCAACCACCTGCCCGTGTCGCGATAGACTCGAAGGACAGATGACTGACACCGTTGCGATCGGGCTCGACACCTTCGGCGATGTGACGGCAGCCGCCGATGGATCTCTGCATTCTGCCGCGCACGTGCTGCGCGACGTGGTTGACGAAGCGGTGCTCGCAGACGAGGTCGGGCTCCATGCGTTTGGCGTCGGTGAGCACCACCGGCGCGACTTTGCGGTCGCCGCGCCCGAGGTCGTGCTGGCCGCGATCGCCAGCCGAACCTCCCGTATTCTCATGGGATCGGCGGTCACCGTGCTCAGCACCGACGACCCCGTGCGCGTGTTTCAACGATTCTCGACCGTCGACGCGCTGTCGAACGGCCGCGCCGAGGTAATCCTCGGCCGCGGCTCGTTCACTGAATCGTATGCGCTCTTCGGCTATGACCTGTCGCGCTATGAGGAACTGTTCGAGGACAAGGTGCGGCTCTTTGTCGAGCTGCTCAAGCCCGGGCCGGTGACGTGGAGCGGGACAACGCGCACGGCAGTCGCCGGCGCGACGATGTACCCGCCGATCGAGAAGGGAGCGCTGCGAACGTGGATTGGCGTCGGCGGGAGCCCGGAGTCCGTCGTCCGAGCGGCGCGCTATGGGCTGCCGCTCACGCTGGCGATCATCGGTGGAAACCCGCAACGCTTCCGTCCGTATGTCGACCTCTATCTGCAGTCGCTCGAGAAGCTCGGCCAGCCCATACTGCCGATTGCGGTGCATTCGCCTGGACACGTCGCCGCGACCGACGAGCAGGCGAAGCGCGAGCTCTGGCCGCACTACGAGGTGATGATCAACCGCATCGGCGGCGAACGTGGATGGCCGCCGGCGACGCGAGCGCAGTTCGAACGCGAGGCTGGTCCCGATGGGGCGCTGTGCGTCGGGTCGCCCGAGACCGTCGCCGCCAAGATCGCCAGAACCGTGCGAGCGCTCGGCCTGTCGCGTTTCAATATCAAGTACAGCGCCGGCACACTGCCGCACGAGACGCTGATGACGAGCATCGAGTTGATTGGGACCAGGGTCGCGCCGCGGGTGCGGGAACTGCTGGCGTAGGAAGGAAGCTTCAGTTTGGAGGATCTGTGATTGCGAGAGTCTGGAGAGGATGCACGAAACCAGAGCATGCCGACGCCTACGAATCGATGCTGAAGCCGGAGCTGCTGCCGGGCATCTCCAAGGCGGCCGGCTACAGGGGAAGCTATCTGTTGCGCAGGGCTGCTGGCGACGAAGTCGAGTTCGTCACGATCATCGTGTGGGAATCGCTCGACGCCGTTCGCGCGGTCGCTGGGCCTGACATCGAGAAGGCGGTGATTCCCGACGAGCGACGGCAGTTTCTATCACGGTACGACGAGAAGGCGGCGCACTACGACATCGCCGCTGTGCACGGGTCCCCTCACTCCTGACGCAGCGACTCCATCAGGTCGACTCGACTGGCACGGTACGCCGGGAGAAGGCAGGCCACGAGCGCCACCACGCCGAACGCGATCGCCGCGGTCCCCAGCGCTATCGGGTCCGAAGGTCTGACGTCGAAGAGCAGGGTCTGCAGCAGCCGACCGACGAGCACGGCCACAATACCGCCGAGCAACAAGCCACCGGCCACCAGCTTCGAACCCTCGCCTAGAACGAGCTGGACGATTTGGTGGCGCTGTGCGCCGACGGCCTTCCGCACGGCGATCTCCTTGGTCCGCGAGTTGACCGACAGGGACAGGACGCCGTAAAGACCGACGAGCGCGAGCAGCGTCGCGACGACAGCAAAGCCGATGAGCAGTCGCATCGCGAAGGTTCGCGGCGCCACCGACTCGCGCCGAATCTCGGACATCGTCGTCATGCGCTCGACGGCGGAGGTCGGGTCGATTGCGCGCAGCTCGCGCCGCACGAGCGCGGCAAGCGCGGTGGGGTCGCCGGTGGCGCGGACGACGAGATGCTTCGAGAACGCCCCCGATTGCCAGAACGGCAGGTAGATCTCGGGCTCGGCGGGCTGACTCAGCTCTTCAGTCCGTGTATCGGCCAGGACGCCGACGATTTCGAGTGGCTTGTCGGTGCTGCCGGCAAACCGCAGCTGTGCGCCGACCGGATTGCGATCCGCGTAATACCGTTTGGCAAGCGTTGCATTGACGATCGCCACTCTGGGCGCGTCAGGACCGTCGGTGCCGCGAAACGCGCGGCCCTCAGCGATCGTCATGCCCATCACATCGAAGTAGTCCTGCGTGATCGAACGGAGCGGCACGGTGATGCGATCGGCCAGCTTCGACGAACCTGCTTGTCCAGGGAACTCCACTTCGCCCGGCCACTTGTTGCCGGTCAGCGGCACTCCCCACGCGAACGCCGCGCGTGTCACGCCGGGCACCGACGCCACGCGCTCGAGCGCGAGCCTGTGGAATTCGTTCGACCGCTGCCGGTCCATGGTCGTCACCGTCGTCGCCAGGATGTTCTCGGTGTCATAACCGGGCTGCATGCGATCGAGGTTGCGGGCCGTGCGGACGAGAAGCGCTGCACCTGCGAGGAGCGCCACCGTCAGCACGATCTGCAGCGTCGCGACGGCGCCGAGCAGCCGGCGCTCGTGCCGGCCGGCGGTCGTGCGCGTGCCCTTGAGTCCCTGGAACCGATCCGGAAGAGATGCGCGGGCGGCCGGCAGCACTCCAGCGATGCCGGCGGCGACGAGCGCGGCAAGAAACCCGAAGGCAAAGACCGGCCAGCCGATGTGGACGGCGTCCGCGCGCGGCACCGCCTGTCCGGCAACCGCCTTGAGCAGCCTGACGATGCCGGTGGCGAGTCCGGCGCCGAGCGCGGCGCCGGCGACCGCGAGGACGAGGCTTTCAGTCAGCGCCTGGCGGAACAGACGCCATCGGCCCGCGCCGAGCGCCGAGCGCATCGCGTACTCCGGATGCCGCTGCAGTCCGCGCGTCAGGAGCAGGCCCGCGACGTTAGCGCACGCGATGAAGAAGACCAGCGCCACCGATCCAAACAGCGGTACCAGCAAGCGCCGCCCGTCGCGATTGAGGACGTCCTGCACCGGCACTACGGCGGCAGTGATCCCCTGAAGTGTCGGATTGGACTGCGCCAGCCCCGCCGATAGTGCAGTGATCTCGGTCTGCGCCTCCGTCAGCGTCGCACCGTCATGCAGCCGCGTGATCGCGTTTCCGGCACCAGAGGTCGGCCGCGATTCGTCCGGGGCAACGCCAAACCAGAAATCGACGTGCGCGTTGAGGTCGTAGTTCGGCTCGCTCGACGCGCCCGGATCCGGCAGGAATCTGATGCCTTGGGGCATCACGCCGACGACCGGCACCGGCGCCGGCATGCGGCTCATACGAATCGTGCGCCCGACGATGTTCGGATCGCCGTTGAACGTGCGCTGCCAGCGGTCGTAGCCGAGGATAATTGCCGACGGCGGCGCGTTCGGGCGGCCCAGCTCGGCGTCGACGAACTCCCGGCCCAGGATCGGTCGCAGTCCGAGGACCCGGAAGTAGCTTGGCGTGACAACCATCCCACCCATCGACTCGCTGCCCTCCGGCAGTACGAGGAAGTTAAACGTCCAGCGATACATCGCCGGCGGCTCGATCGAGCGCGCTTGCCGCCACGAGACCCACTGGCCGATGGTCGCGCCGCGCCGGTACGGTCCGCCGTCGGTCCGCGCCGGCGAGATCAGAACGACGCGGCCCGGATCGACGTATGGCGGCGGCGAGAGCAGCACGCCCTGAATCAGGCCGAACATTGCGGCAGCCGCGCCGATGCCGAGCGCAAGAGTGGTGACCGCGATGGCGGCAAACCCCGGGTTCTTGCGCAGCTGGCGGAAGGCGAAGCGGACGTCGTCGGTCATTGTTGGATCCTCGATCGTGTCGGGCTCATCGGCTTTTGGCAGCTCACACTGCACCGATCGAGGGATCGGCGGCGGGGCCGACAGATAAGACGTGGGAACCGCGGCGAAAGTTAGGGGAAATGTGGGTCGAGCGCGAGCCGTACGGACGAACGCGGATGCGAGCCGTCGCTCGCACCCGCGCGTGTTCAAGCTTACTTGCCGACCGCGAAGCCCGTGACCATCGCGTCGGAGTTATGGCTGACGCGGATGCCGGCGATGCCGTCGGTCGACGGCAGCTTGCCGTCGCCCGTGACGTCAGCCTTTGTGCCGCTCCACACCGCGGTGCCGTTGACGACACACTCGAGCTTGTCGCCGCGGACGTTCCAGCCCACTTCCTGGACCACTTCGGCGTCGGCCGCCGCCGTCTTGACCGCTGCGTTCGGCGTCGGCTTGGCCACGACATCGAAGCGCTTGCCGCCGCTGAAGCCGCGGATGATGAAGTTGCCGTTGCGGTAGGCGGCGCAATAGAGCGCCGCTGGTGTGGCCGAGTCGAGCCCGGCGCCGCCGATGAACACGCCGTACGGGTGCGGGTGGTTGTAGCTCTGCTTCGTCTCGGTGAAGGTGGCCTTGACGGAGTAGTCGCCCTTACCGGTGTTCGCCGGATTCCAGTACAGCGCCGCCGGCCCGGTCATCAAGCGAAAGCCCTTCCCTTCCGGCGCGAGCTTCGAGTCGGCGACCGTGAGCCCCTGCTTGTTGCCGGCGTCTTCCTTCCCTTGCCATCCCTTGACCGTGACGCCGCCGCCAGCGACCTTGCGGTCGGCATCCTGCGCCTGCGCCTGGGCATAGGTCACCGCCATGGCCGCGGCGATGCACGCGGCTGCTGTTGTTCTGACAATTCGCATTGATAGTCTCCTCATAGGTCGTCACTTGCCTGTGACGATCGATTTCGTTGTTCAGGTTTTACTACAATTTGGGGTGCGTCTGCACGCGAGAGGGTACGATACCGCCCGGACACGTTCGCCTTCCAAACGAAAGCACCGGCGACCCCGTCTAAGGTTAGAACCATGGCCTTCAGTGACCTGCTCCAGGACCTCCGCTATACCGTTCGCACGCTACGCCGGGACGCTGGCTTCGCCACGTTCGCGATCCTGATCGCGGGACTTGGCATCGGCGCCAGCGCCACCGTCTTCAGCGTTGTCCACACGCTGATCCTGCGGCCGCTGCCCTTTGCCGTACCCGGCCAACTGGTCTGGATTGCCAACCGCGACACCAGCGGACTCTCCGGCCAGACGACGCAGGTGGGGCATCTGGTGGATTTGCGGGAGCGAACGCAGTCGCTGTCGGCGATTGCCGGATACTTCGCGTTCTACGGGGTTGGCGACAACCTGCTGAGCGGGAAAGGCGAGCCCGAACGTCTCAGCGGCGTGCCGGTGACGGAGAACTTCTTCTCCGTGCTTGGCGTGACACCGCAGCTTGGTCGGACTTTTACCACCGAAGAAAGCCGGTGGAACGGACCGAAGGCGGTGCTGCTGGGACACGGGCTGTGGGAGCGCCGCTTCAACTCGGACCCGGCAATCGTCGGCACCTCGCTGACGTTGAACGACGAGCCATTCACAGTGGTCGGCGTGCTGCCGGCGTCGTTCGACTTCGCGTCGGTGTTCGCGCCCGGCAGCCACTTCGATCTGTACTTCCCCTTTCCGTTGAGCCCGGAAACCAATCGCTGGGGCAACACCATGGCGATGATCGGCCGCCTCAGGCCGGGTGTCTCGGCGGACCGCGCGCAGGCGGAGATCCGGACGCTGGCCGCGCAGATCACCGCCGAACACAAGGAACGCAATGGCTTCCAGGGCAACGTGAAGCCGCTCGCCGAGCACGTCGGCGGCCGCATGCGCCTGGCCGTCTGGGTGCTCGCGGGCGCGGTTGCGATGGTGATGCTCATCGTCTGTGCCAATCTCTCGAACCTGCTCCTGGCGCGCACCGCGTCGCGGCACAAGGAGATCGCCATTCGCACCGCGCTCGGCGCCGGGCGGCGACGGCTGCTCGCGCAGATGCTGACCGAAGGCATCGTGCTGTCGTGCAGCGGCGCGTTCCTCGGCTTGCTACTGGCCTTCGCGGGTACCCGCGCGCTGGCGCGGCTCGATGCCGTCAGCATTCCGTTGCTGCGCGACGTCCGCACCGATGCGACGGCGCTCGGCTTCACGCTCGCCATTGCGCTCGTGACCGGCATCGTCTTCGGCCTCGCGCCGGCACTGCAGGCGCGCGGCGCCGCGTTCACGAGCGCGTTGAAGGATGCCACGCGCGGCTCGACCGAAGGCCGCCGGCGCACCTGGGTGCGCAACGCCTTGGTCGTCTCGGAGATCGCGTTCGCCTGCGTGCTGCTCGTCGGCGCCGGCCTCCTCATCCGCAGCCTGATTCGGGTGCTCGACGTCGACATGGGCTTCGACCCGGCGCGCGCCGCCACCATTCGCGTCGATCCCGACAGCCGCTATGGCACACCCGTACAGCGCAACGCCTACTTCGACGAAGTGCTGCGCCGCGTGAAGGAGATCCCGGGCGTGCAGAGCGCAGGCATCACGGACGCGCTCCCGCTCGGCCGTAACCGCACATGGGGCTCACCGGCCAAAGGCGTGACCTACGAGCGCGGCCGCTTCCCCTTCGCATTCGTGCGCGTCGTCAGCGACGGCTATCCGGCGGCGATGGGAATTCCTTTGCGCGCCGGCCGGGACATCTCGGCCAGCGACACGCCAACCAGCGAACCCGTCATGATGGTCAACGAGACGATGGCGCGTGCGTTGTGGCCCGGTCAGGATCCGATTGGGAAATACGTCCTCGGCGCCTGCGCCAAGGAGCGTCGCGTCGTCGGCGTCATCGGCGATGTCCGCCACCTGGCGCTCGAGCAGGAATCCGGCAACGAGATGTACCTGCCCGTGCGCCAGTGCCGCGACCAGTCGTCGTCCGATCTGGTCGTCCGCTCGACTCTGCCGCCCGCGCAGCTCGCCGGCGCGATTCGCGCTGCGCTGCAGCCCATCGCAGCGAACCTGCCCGCCAACGACTTCCGAACGCTGCAGCAGATCGTCGACAAGTCGGTCTCGCCGCGCCGCTTCCTTGTCATGTTGCTCGGCGGCTTCGCCGTGTTTGCGCTGATTCTCGCGTCGCTCGGCATCTACGGGTTGATTTCCTACTCCGTCAATCAGCGCACGCAGGAGATCGGCATCCGCATGGCCCTCGGCGCCTCCGCGCGCGACGTGCAGACACGCATCATCGCGCAGACGCTCCGGCTCGCCGTCATGGGGATGGTGATCGGCGCCGCTGCGGCGTGGGCGATGGTCCGGAGCGCCAGCAGCCTGCTGTTCGGCGTGACGCCGCGGGATCCTGGTACGTTCCTCGCCATGGTGGTGGTGCTGACGCTCGTGGCGCTCGTTGCCGGCTACCTGCCGGCGCGCCGAGCATCGCGGATTGATCCGATGGTGGCGTTGCGCGCGGAGTGAGCGTGTCGGTCGTGAAATGGTCGAGGACCGAGCCAACCACGAGGTTTGCACCGTCCAAGAGCCTTTCACCGCAGAGCACGCAGAAGCCGCGGAGCCATCGCACTGCGAACCTGCTTGCGCGCCGGCCGAAGGCTGCCGAAGGCCGGCGCTGGGGTCGGTCCGAGAGCTGGGATCACGAGCACCTCACCTCACCCGTGCTCGTGATCCCAGCTCTCGAACCGACCCCGCCGCGCTTCGCGCGGCGCAAGCAGACGTGACGCGAACGGGTTCTCTGCGTTCTCGGCGCACTCCGCGGTGAAGGGCTTTTGGGCGCTGCAACGTCGCCGAGGCTAGGCTCGCTGTCTGAGGGAGCTACTTCAGGACGATCCGTTGCGTCACTTCGCCGCCGGCAATCGGTCTCACCGAGAACGCCGGATTCCCGCGCATCTGGTCCGTGACGAACGGATCGCCCTCGAACACGATCTCGAAGATGTTGGCCGCGCGGCCGTCCGCCGCCACTTCGAAGTGGATGTGCGCCGGCACGCGGCCGTTCGGGTACGACCCCGGCTTGATCGTGTCGAACGACCACTCCCCTTTCGCGCCTGAGCGGAGAAAAAGCTTGAGGCGCGGGTTGCGGTTGTCGCTCACCGGCTTGACGCCGTAATACCCTTCGTGGTCCGTCTGGTAGATGTAGAGCGACGCGCTGCTGATGGGTCTGTCGTCAGGACCAACGACCACACCGCTGACGTGCAACGTTTGACCAGGCTCCCCATGCGACGCGACCCGTCCCGACGATGGCGCGGTGGCCGGAGCGAGGTGGACTGTTTGCGCGGCGGCGGCAGAAGCCAGAACGCCTAAGACAATGACCAGCGCGATCGCGCGTCGTGATGCTGAGCGCATGGGGGCCTCCGTTCACGCATCGTCTCATGAGTCGCCGGCCATCGCAGCGACGATGTGACGAGGCGAGGGATGAATCACGGCAGGTCGATCAGAAGCTCACGTTCGTCGCAAACGTGATCCGGCGCCACCCGTTCGCCGCGCTCGGCTTCAGGAAGTTCGGCGATGTGATGATGCCGCTGAATCCTGAGTACGAGGCCTGGTTCCAGAGATTGTTGATGTTCACCGACAGGTTCAGCCGGTAGCGCGGCGTCGTTTGCGATGCCGTCGGGTTGACCGTGAGACCTGCCGGCGAGCCCATGATCTGGACCCCGCCGCCCGATGTTACTGTCTTCTTGCCCAGGGTGAACGAGTAACCGAAGCTCGCCGACGTATTCCAGGTCGACGTCGTTCGGGCGGAGTTGCGGCCGACGCCGGCCGGGCGGTCGTTGAACACGAGGTCGCCGTTGTCATCGGTCCCCGTGCGAATCGTCAGGGGCGGCGCGGACGAGCCCGAGAATCCGAGACGGGCATTGAAGTTTCGCAGCGCGGTGCTGGTGATCGCGACATGCGTATTGTGGCGGCGATCGAACGCCGCGGGCCCCCATTCGTCGGCGAGGAAGATGCTCGCCGGGATCACGAATGCACCGTCGGTGTTGTCGTAGTTCTGGCCGTAGTTGTAGAAGCCGGAGAGCGTCAGGCCACGGTTCCACACGAAGCGCGGTCCCGTCGCCGCCGGCCCGCCGCCAGGCCCTCCCATCATGATCATCATGGGACCGCGGTCACCCATCATCATCACGCCGCCGCCTCCGGGCGCCGCGGGCCCGCCCGTTGGCGGCAGCGGCCCCAGGTTGACGTTCACCGACGCGTTCATGGTGTGCTGCCGACCGCTGCCGTCGGCCGTCGCCAGCACGACGTTGGCGAAGTCCGGGTCGGGCCTGACGCCGTTGATTGGCGTGTTGAGGTTGCGGCCCGTCAGCAGCGAGTAGCGATAGCCGTAGCTGTAGAGGACGTTGGTGCTGATCCGGCGCGAGATCGTCTGGGCGATGCCGGCACTCAGCCGCTGCGAATAGGCCATGTCCCGTTCGTCGGCGAGCAGATAGCGATTGGTCGGCGGCGTCGACCCCGAATCTCCCGCATCGGGAAACGACGGATTGACGATGTTGACCTCACGTAGACGGAAGCCGTCAATCTGCAGCGTCTGCTGGTAGGTGCCGGTCGGCAACCAGTCGTAGAACATGCCCCAACTCCCGCGGAGCGTCGTCTTGCCGCTCTTGAACGGCGCCCAGGTCAGTCCGGCACGGGGTGCAAAGTTGAGCTTGTCCGGCACGTGCGTCTGCGCTTCGTAGCGGACGCCTCCGGTCAACGTCAGGCCCTTGCGGATCTTGATGTCGTCCTGGATGTAGACACCGCCCTGGACGTTGTCATAGCGAATCCTCGCATCGCCGATCCGGCGGCTGAAGCTGCGCGGCGTGCGCGCGTCGAACGCCTCGAGGCTCTCGAAGACGTAGGTGCCGAGATAGTTGCTGTCCGCATCGGTGTTGTAGCTGCCGGCCTGGATCTCGATGCCGACGCGCATCGAGTGAATGCCGCGCACGTAGTCGAGATCCGAGTTCACCCAGTAGTTCCGCGCGTGGGTGCCGCCCCGCCGCTGCGCACCGCCGCTCGTGAACGCGTCGTTGACCACGATCGTAGGCGCTTCGACGGCTGACCGCGACACCGAGTCGCTGCCAAATACAGACAGCCGGGTATTCAGCACGAACCGCCGCCCGAGGGGGCCGTTCTGCTGGATGTACAGCCCGAACGAGCTGTCTTCCGCGGTGTAGGCACGTGCTGGAAGATCGTAAGAACCGATGCCGACGTTGCCCCGGCTGAATTGCGAGCCCTGGAAATTCACGCGCAGGACCTGATCGCGTGTCATGGCGTAATCGACCCCACCCGCGTAGAAGTAGTTGTCGGCCGGGCTGCGCAGCGGGATGTTGCCGGCGACCTGCCCGAACGGCGTTGCCGCGTAGGCCACGGGCGTGGAATAGCTGTCCTGGCCGTTGAAGTTGAGGCTGAACGACGCGCGCTCGTTGATGAGCGTGCCGTTCAAGCCGATGCCGTACTGCCAGCTCTGGGCCGGGCCGGTCTGATTCACCAGCGGGTTGCGCCCGTCCGTCGCGCTGTCGTAAAAGCCGGACCGCATCGTTCCCCTGATCGGCCCGATGCCGGGCTGGGTCAGGATCTCGATCCGAATTTGTCCGCCGAAGTGCACCTCCGGTGCGAACTGATCGCGGGTCACGCGGATCGATTTGATCAGCGCCTTCGGCGGCAGGTCGCGGCCCTCGAAGCTGTCGATGAGGATCTTGGCGTCCGGCCCGGCGATGTCCATCAGCTGCCGCCGGAGCTCGTCGGGATCGTCCGAGAGCGCCTCGATCTGCTCCCGCGTCATCACCGTGCCGAACGTCACATCGCGGTCCGACGCGGACTGCTGGCGATCGCGCTCGACCGTCACCGCCGACTGCAGGCGATCGATCGGCAGCACCACCACCTGCTTGTTCTCGCCGCTCCGGATCCGGACATCGGGCAGCGTTCGCGTCTGAAAGCCCGAGAACTCGGCCGTGATCGAGTAGCGGCCAGGGGCAAGGCGCTCGAACTTCGCCTGGCCTTGCGGGCTCGTCGCCGCCGGCGCGATGACCGCCGCCTTGTTGGACGACTCGATGCCGGCGAGGGTCACCGTGGCGCCCGGCAGCACGCCGCGCGTTTCGTCGAGAACCGTCACCTGCAGGACGGCGTCCCGGGCGGTCTGGGCGAAGAGGGTGGCCGGTGTGAGGCAGGCCAGGCAAAGGAGCACGGCAGCGCGCAGCATGTTTCTTCTCTTTCTATCTTCTCGTTTCGTTTCTTTCTTCTCTTCTACTTAAGCGGCTCGAACTTCCTCGGATCGATCTTGGCGTTGACGCGAAAGCGATCGAACGTGGTTTCCTCAGTCGTCTCGGTCCCGATGGCGCGGCGGAGACGGAACGGAAGTTTCATGCCGTCCACCTCGCGGTAGTCCGCGAAGTACAGGCGCTGCTCGACAGGCGTGGCCTGTGCTTTCGCGCGCAGCGCAAGCACGTCTTTCGAGTACTTGTCCATCTCCTCTTTCGGGGCGTTGGGCGCTGGCGCCGGTGGTCCCGTCACCACGACCGCGCCCGGCGCAACGGTCGACGGTGGCGGCTGGCCTGGAACGGTCACGATGACGTTGGTCGGCGGGGTCGTCCAGGTCACCATGATCGGAAGGCGCGTGTCGCTGTTGATGAAGAAACGCAGCGCAAAGTTCCCCTCGCCCTTCACGTCCAGGACGTCCGCCCGTCCTTGCGGCGCCTCCGCGACCGCCGCATAGGAGAACGTGAGTGGGTACGCGCTCGAGGCGCCGAAGAGGCCAAGGGTCAGGCGCGCATAGTCCTGCTTGAGGGAGGTGAGACGCGCGCGCCGTGGATCCATGGCCGGGCCGCGGCCGCCTGGCGCCATCGCACCGGGCATCATTCCGCCACCGGGTACGGCTCCGGCTCCAGGCGCGGCACCTGGTGGCGCGCCTCTGGGAGGCGCGGCTCCGGAAGGCCCGGCGCCGGGAGCCGCAGCTCCGGGTGCGGTTGCGGGTGGACCAGTCGGTGGCGCGCCCGCAGGACCACCGGGGGCCGGACCTCTCCCCGCCGGCATGGCCGGTGGCGGCGGGATCTGGATCAGCCCGTCACCGTTGAATCCTGCCGAAGTCGGATCGGTATCCTCCGCCGGGAATTCGTCGACGCGCACATACTTGTCGGGCAGTTCGATTGAGATCTCGAACTCGATGGGCACCAGGTTGTTGCCCCGGACGCGGCGGGTCTGCCCGGAGGCCACGAGCGTCTTGAGCGCCGCCAGCCTGTCGCCGCCGAGCGCCTTGCGCACATCGGCAAGCGCCTGCCCTGCTTTCTGGACCGATTCCGGGCTGGCCGCGCCCGGGGCCTTTGGAGCCGGCGGCGGCGCTTGAGTCAGCGCAATCGTGGTCGCGCCGACGATTGCGATCAGAGCCGCGAATGCGGCACGGCACGCTGACGCCATGGTTCTCCCTGCGGACACTGCCAAATAGACGTCTTTGACGCGATCGCGGTTGGTTTGTTCCCTGGTGCACCGATTCCCATTCTCGACCAACCGTGCGAGCCCGCACACCAGCCCCAAAGCTATCTATCGGCCAAAGCGTTTGAGGAATGGCTTCTCAGGTAGGACTCGAATCCGCCAGAATCGCAGGTGTTTGGTCTCCTTGGTTAGTCGTGAATCCGCAAGGAGGTATACTGTCACGCTCCCCGCTCCCACGATACTCTCAACATTTCGGAGATTGCATGCATCACAGTGCCCTTGCGGTCGCCGTGTCCTTGCTTGTTACACCGGTTTTCGCGGGACAGCGGCCGGAATTACGAGGGACGACACGCACCTACTATATCGCGGCGGACGAAGTGACCTGGGATTACGCGCCCACGGGGAAAAACCAGATCACCGGCGAGCCATTCCAGATGCCGGAAAACATCTACGCCGAGAGCGCGAAGGACCGCATCGGCCGCGTATACAAGAAAGCAATCTACCGCGAATACACCGACGAGACGTTCAGAACGCTGAAACCGCGTGCGCCCGGATGGGAACACCTGGGCATCATGGGGCCACTCATCCGCGCCGAAGTCGGCGACACGATCCGAGTCGTTTTCAAGAACAACACGGCCTTTCCGTGCACGGTTCACCCGCACGGCGTCTTCTATAAGAAGGACTCAGAGGGTGCGCCGTATAACGACGGAACGCTGCCCAGGGAAAAGAAAGACGATGGCGTTCCACCGGGGGAGGCGCACACCTATGTGTGGCCCGTTCCTGAACGGGCTGGGCCCGCCGAGCACGATGGCAACACCGTCCTGTGGATGTATCACTCGCACAAGAGCGAGGAGGCGGACGTCAACGCAGGCCTGATCGGGCCGATGATCATCAGCACGCCCGGGACGACGAAACCAGATCTGTCGCCGAAAGACGTCGACCGCGAGTTCATTGTCCTGTTCGGGGAGTTCGACGAAAACTTGAGCTGGTACATCGACGAGAACATCAAGAAGTACGTCGGCGACCCGAGCAGCGTGAAGAAGCCCTGGGGCCCGACTTTCATCGAGCCATTCGGGCTCAGCAACCTGAAAGAAACGATGAATGGCTTCATCTACGGGCACCTGCAGGGGCTGACGATGCGCGTAGGGGAACGAGTGCGCTGGTACCTGATGGCGAACACGAATTTCGAGGTGCACTCGCCGCACTGGCACGGCAACACCGTCGTCGCGAACCACATGCGGACCGACGTGAGCCCGCTGCTTCCGATGGGGATGATGGTGGCGGACATGGTGCCCGACAATCCGGGGATCTGGTTCTTCCACTGTCACACCGGACCGCACCTGACTGCGGGAATGCAGGCGGTCTACACGGTGTTGCCGAAGTCCGGAACGACCACGGCGGGTTCAGGAAGGTAATCGCGCGACCCACGCGTTGAATTCCCGCGGGAGGACCCCTGATGACGTTGCCAATCACAATCTTCTTGTTGTTGCTGGCACTGATGCCGGGCGGCACGCACACCCAGGTATCCACTGCGCAACAGACACCAGCGCCGATCCCCGCGCCGATCCCCACGCCTATCAATGAAGAGCTGTGGGCCGCGGCCCGCGCCGGGGAAACCGCCCGCGTCACCGCGGCGCTCGACAAAGGGGCCGACGTCAACGCAAAAACGCGCTACGGCGCAACGGCGCTGACCTTCGCCGCCGACAAGGGGCACATCGAGGTCGTCAAGTTGCTCATCGCCCGCGGCGCCGACATCAACGCACAGGACACCTTTTACCAGATGCGCCCCGTCGACATGGCGATGATGAACAACCATGCAGGCGTCGTGACGCTGCTACTCGAGCGCGGGTCGAAGGGCGCGCCCGGCGTTCTGCCGCAGGCAATCCAGCGCGGCAACGTAGCCCTCGTCGCGATCGCACTCGAATCCCCGGAGCTGACGAGAGCGCACCTCCGCCCCGCCCTCGCGGGCGCCAAGAAAGTCAACAATCCCGAGATCATCGCGCTCGTCGAGAAGAAGCTGGCGACAATGCCGGCCGAGCCACCCACTGCGGGTGTGAACGTCGATCGCGCGACGCTGCAGTCATACGTCGGCAGCTATCGTAACGAGGAGGCCGGCGCCGCGATCACCGTCGCGTTGAACGGTGAGCAACTGATGTTGACGCCTCCCGGTGGCAGTGCCGCTGCGACGGCGCTCATCGCGACTTCGCCAACGAGCTTCCGCGTCGCCGAACGGGAAGGGCTCACGATCAACTTCGAAGGGCGCGGCGGAATGATCGAGCGCTTGGTGGCGATCATTGGGAATACGCCGCAGGTGTGGACGCGCGTCGCGACGCCGCCAGCGGGACCGCCAGCGCCGACCGCGCCGGCTGCGCCGCCGACGCCGGCAGCCGCGGCGCCAACGGCATCGGACGTCAAACCCGCCACTCGAGCCGCTGCGCGCAACTGGCCCGGATTCCGCGGCGAGAACGCCGCCGGAAACGGCGACGGGCAGGGGGCCGTTGTCGAATGGGACGTCGACACGCAGCAGAACATCCGTTGGAAGACGGCAATTCCCGGCATCTCCACCGCGAGCCCTGTGGTGTGGGGCAACCGTGTGTTCGTGGTGACCGCCGTCAGCAGCGCAGGGGACAAGACGTTTAGAACGGGGCTGTACGGCGACGTCGCGCCGGTGAACGACCTTTCAGAGCACACCTGGAAGATCTATTGCCTCGACAAGGCCACGGGAAAAATCCTGTGGGAGCGCGACGCCTTCAAGGGTGTGCCGAAGGTGAAGCGCCACACCAAGTCCAGCCAGGCCAGCTCGACGCCGGTAACCGATGGAAGACGCGTGGTCGCGATCTTCGGCTCGATCGGCATGCTTGCCGCGTGGGACATGGACGGCAAGCCGCTCTGGCAGACGGACATCGGCGTGCTCGACAGCGGCTGGTTCTTCGATCCCGACACGCAGTGGGGACACTCGAGCTCGCCGATCATCCACGGCGACACCGTGATCGTGCAGGCCGATCGCTACAAGGATTCGTTCATCGCGGCCTACCACGCGGCGACCGGCAAAGAGCGGTGGCGCACCGGGCGCGACGAGATCTCGAGCTGGGGAACGCCGACGGTGTTCCGCGCGGGCAACCGCGAACAGATCGTCACCAACGGCCCGAAGATTCGCGGCTACGACCCGTCGACCGGCAAGCTCCTGTGGACGCTCGGCCCGAACTCGGAAGTAACCGTCGGCACGCCGGTCGTCGGCAACGGCGTCGTCTACGTCACCGGCGGCTATCCCCCGGCGCGCCCCGTGTACGCGATCAAGCCGAACGCCAGTGGGGACATGTCGTTGCCGAAGGACCAGACGTCGAACGACGTCATCGCCTGGAGCAACAGCGAAGGCACGTACATCCCGACGCCGATCTTCTACGACGGGATTCTGTATACGTGCGGTAACAACGGCGTCGTCACCGCGTATGACGGCGCGACTGGCGAGCGCCTCTATCGCGCGCGCGTGGGCGGCGGTGGATCTTTCTCGGCATCACCGATCGCCGCTGACGGCCGGCTCTACTTCGCCAATGAAGATGGGGACATCTTCGTTGCGCGCGCCGGCCGGACGTACCAGGAGATCGCGAAGAACGAGATGAAAGCAGTGATCATGTCGACGCCGGCCATCTCGGACGGCGTCGTCATCGTGCGAACTCTGGATCACGTCTACGGGATCGGCCAGAAGTAGGTGCATGGCTTACCCTGCGCCGTGACGCGCGTTTCGGCCTCAGCCTCCTGCGCCGGAGTCCGGGCTTCACCTTCGTGGCGGTGGTGACGCTGGCGCTCGGCGTTTCCGCGACCACGGCCATCTTCAGCGTCGCCTACGGCACCTTCTTCGCGCCGCTGCCCTACTACAAGGCCGATCGGCTCGTCATGGTGTGGGAATCGCTAGGTACTATCGGCGCAGCGCTCATCGGGCAGACATTGAAAGGCGCCGTGTATGGGGTGGAGGCCACTAACCCGTTGACCTTCGCCATCGTTGCGGTGACATTGTTGACGGCGGCGCTCGTCGCGTGCCTTGTGCCGGCCCGCCGTGCGGCGTCGGTCGATCCAATGGAGGCGCTGCGGCAGGAGTGACCGCCGCAGGAGCCCGATGTCGGCATCGGCGTGGCCGCGTCGCAGGACAGCACACGCCGATGCCACGAGCCGGTTTACTTCACCGCAGGACAGGTGCCCGTCGTTTCGCGGACCGAGCTGACCTCGAGCTCGCGCAGTCTGAGATCCTTGCTCGTCACATCCACACCCGCTGGCGGCTTACCAGCTGACGCCCCGCCGGTGGGCTGCCCACCCGCGCTGACTTCAGCGGCCTTGAGCATCCCGGTGATCTCGACACGCTTGCCGACGAACTCGCCGACCTTTCCCTCGCTCGGTCCGGTCAATTCATAGGCAGTGGCGGAGGAAGCGCCAGTCGTCGCGGTCGGACTCGAGGGCTCCGACCCGGCCTTGGTGCTGGAGGACGCGGATGCATCGGACAGGATGAACTCGTTCCCGGCGCCGACACCCGTCCCTGCGACTCCGCCTTTGCCCGCGTCGCGCGCCCGGCGATAGTCAGCCTCTCGCTGAACGCAGCCGGTGACTGTTATCTGCCCACCGGCTGAGGTGCGCGCACCTGGTGGTGGTTGCTGAGGTTCCTGGCCTGCCTGCGCGAACGCGGCCGTGCACAGCGCCAACATCCCTGCCGCGCAGATGCTGCTCGACACTCTTGCTTTCATGGTTCCTCCTTTTAGGATTCCACAAGGAAGTCCCGCAGCGCTCGCGCTCGGAACCCGCAGCTGCGGGATCGGTTGCGAAGGCGGCGGCACGCGCTCTCTTTTAGCGGTTGCTCGATCACACCCCACCTACTCAGCAACCACCGTGCCTGATTCACCGGCTCGACGATTTAGCCAAGCGGCAGCGTCCAGCTTGTCAGCCACATGACTCGGCAATACTCCCGTTTCATCGCCAGAGCGGATCTGATTCAGTAACGATCGGCTTCCGTGGCGGATTCCGAGCCGCAGTGCTTGTAGTCTCGCGTCAGGCTGGGGTCCTCGAAATACTGATCAGGTGAAGCGACGCGGCTTCGCGTGTGGGCCTTCGGATTCCTTAGTTGGTAGAGCGCGACACCATCGAGCGGACGATTCCCGTCGACACTAAAGGGCGAGGGGGGCCGCGCTTCGGGCGCCAGTCGGTTGGTCGTTGGACGGTCGCGCGGTTCAACCGGTTAGCCCGTGTGCAGGTGGGTAAGATAACCTTCGTCAGATGGCAGTGGTTCAGGCCAACACCCCTGGCCAACGCGACGGCCGCATCGCGTTCTGGTTGGACGGACAGCTGATCGCCGCCTTTCCCAACCTGCGGCTACGCGAGACGACTGCGCTCAAGATCGACCGCTTCACGATCGATCTCCACGTCTTCAACAACAACTTGGCTATGGCCAGGAAATGGTACGACAACGTGGTCGCAGCAACATCGTACATCGGGCCAATGGTTTCCAACACTCAGGCCCCGCGGGCGCCAACCGGATTTCGGATCGTTCAGTGACAGAAGGTTCCTGATGGAATCTACCTCTTCAGCCCCGTTGCCCAGTTGAGCACGACGGTGATCGGCGGCGGAGGAGTGTCGCCGACGGGGACGTTCAGCAGGAAACTCCCGTCACGCGCCACGTCATACTGCGCGCGCAAGCCGATGCCGACAGTGGGACCGTTCAACAATTGCGGCTTGAAAAGCGGAATGGACGCGCCGATTTCGAGCGCGGCATCCCCCGTGACGCGCACGGCCATGAGCCGTCCATCGGCGGCATAGTAGAAGAGTTCCTTGCCGTCCCGGCTCCATCTCGGGAAGTAGCCGCCGTCTTTCGAGACCTGCCATTTCGCGCCGGCCGTCGGGAAGCTCTGAACGTACACCTCGTTCGGTCCCGACTCGGTCGAGTGATACGCCAGCCACTTGCCGCTCGGACTCACCTGCCCCTGAGCCTGCGTGAAACTGACTCGTTGGAACATGCGCGGCTTGGCGTCGCCCTCGAGCGGCAGCACGGCCATGTTCGAGAACGGCGCGAAGTTGCGGAAGACGAGGAACTTGCTGTCCGGCGACCAGCTGAGTGGCGCCGCGAGGGTTTCAGCGCCCGACTTCAAGAGCAGTTGCTCCCCGGCGCCGCCGTCCGATGGCTTGGTATACAAGTCGCTTTCGCCCGCCTGGCGATCGGAGGTGAACGCGATTCGGCTCCCATCGGGAGACCACACGGGCCAGATGTCGTTGTGCGGATCGAATGTGAACTTCGACGCCCCACCGCTCTTGCTGTCCATGATCCAGATGTCCTCGGTGCGCGTCCGGAGCTCCAGCACTTCAACCGCGATGCGAGCGCCATCAGGCGATACGACCGGGTTGCGGTAGCGGCCCGGTTCGCCAATCTCGCGAAGCGTCGTGCCATTCCGATCGGCCCACTTGAGTTGTGTCGTGGGACTCGCAATGCCAGTACGGACCACAAGCGCCCCGGTCTCGGACACGGAAAAGGCGACACTTCCATTGAGATCCACGCTCGGATCCTGCGCGATTGCGACGGGCTCACCCGACAGCGTGGCGCGAGTCGCGTCGAACGGCTGCGCCACTAGCGCGGCGTCTCGCACGAAGAGCAGATACCCTGGCGGCGCGTACGCGGCCTGCGAGGCTGCGGTCATGAGTCGAGTTGCAGGGCTTCCGTCGATCGACCCGATCCAGATCGCACTCGAGGGAAACGCCGCGTACAAGAAGCGCCGCCCGTCTGGGAGAAACGAGGGAAACCGGTGGGCGCTTTCGCCGTGCGAGTCATCGGGCTTCGTCACAGCCGCCGGCTGGCCACCCGAGGCAGGAACCTTGAAGATTCCTCCTGCCAGACTTCCAAACAGAATGACCCCATCGCGGTTCCATGTCGCGCCTCTGAGAAGTGGCGTATCGCACACCGTTTGGACCGGTCCTCCAGGCACTTCAACGGTTTTGAGCTTGCCTGCCGCAGAGAAGCCGATGGAACGACTGTCCGGGGACCAGAACATCTGCGAGCCATCCTCTGTCCCAAACACGGGCTGGGCCTCGAGGGCGTCGAGCGGCCGAATCCAAATCTGCTTGACGCCACCCCGAGCCGCGACGAACGCGACGCGCCGCCCATCCGGCGACACCGCCGGCATCGTCGTGTTCTGCGATCCGAGCAGCGTGAGGTCCGGCGGCAGCGAGACGAAGAATCTCACTTGCGGCGGTGACGCCGTTTCCTGGCGACGGAAACTCGACACCGGCAGGGCAACTGCCGCGGTGATCAGCCCGACCGCCGCAATCACCCAAGGCATCGCCTGACGCCAGCGAGGGACCGGCGCCTTCTCGGCGAGCAAAGCCGGCGCGGATCGGGCCGGGATGGACGAGGCTCCAAAGGTCGCGTGCTCGGACAAGAGGAAGCGAGCGACGGCGATGTCGCCAATTCGCGTGCGCTTATCCTTCTCGAGACATCGCTGGATGAGCGTCACAACCTGCGGCGGCACGTCGGCGGGCAGCGCCGTCCAATCCGGCGTCGACTTGACGACCGAGGCGATTATCTCGGCGAGGTCTTCGCCTGGAAAGGCGCGCTGGCGCGTCAGCATCTCATAGAGCACGGCGCCAAAAGCCCACACGTCGGTGCGCTTGTCCACGGGCCGCCCGCGCGCCTGCTCGGGCGACATGTACGCAGCCGTGCCGAGGATCACCCCTATCGCCGACATGGCGTCGCTCGCCACGGTCGGCGACTGTCCCGATTCGTCTCGCTCGGCTGTTCGGTTCTCTATGAGCTTCGCCAGTCCAAAGTCCAGCACCTTGACGACGCCATCGTCGCGAACCTTGATGTTCATCGGCTTCAGATCACGATGCACGATGCCCTGCTCGTGTGCCGCTTCCAGCGCCTCGGCGATCTGGCGCGCGATCGACAGCGCCTCCTCGATCGGAATCGGTCGCTGAGCGATGCGGTCGGCCAGCGTGGGGCCCTCGACCAGCTCCATCACCAGCGCCTTCCCACTATCAAGATCTTCGAGGCCGTAGACAGCGGCGATGTGCGGGTGATTGAGCGACGCGAGGACTTCGGCCTCGCGCTGAAAGCGCGCGAGCCGGTCCCCGCCTGAGACCGTCGACAGAGAGTCGGCTGCCAGCGCCGCCGGCAGGATCTTGATCGCGACCTGACGCTTCAGTCGCGTGTCGGTTGCGCGGTAGACCTCACCCATTCCGCCGGCGCCGAGCGCGCCGACGACCTCATAGGGACCTAGACGTGCTCCTGTGCTGAGCGGCATGAGCTCCGAGAATCTTAAGCTTTCACCCGTGGAACGCGTAGGTGCAGGCTACGCCGGCCAGATGCTACGTTTGAGTGTGACCTGAGTCAAGGAGCCCCGCATGAACACGCGCGTGATTGTCGCTTGCGTCGTCGTCGCGGCTGCTGTGGGTGCCTGCCGTCGATCACCTGTCGAGTCCCCGAACGCTCGAGTCGACGAGTTATTTGCCGAGTGGAACAAGCCGGACTCGCCCGGTTGCAGCGTCGGCATCAGCCGGAACGGGACCGTGGTCTACGAACAGGGGTACGGCATGGCGAGTCTGGAGCTCGGCGTCCCCATCAGGCCGGCGTCCGTCTTTCACGTGGCATCGATCTCGAAGCAATTCACCGCCATGAGCATCATGCTCCTCGCACAGCAAGGCAAACTGTCTCTGGACGACGAAGTCTGGAAGTATGTGCCCGCGTGGGCCGACCGCGAGCACCGAATCACGATCCGACACCTGCTCGCCCATACGGCAGGGCTGCGCGACGTGTTCCTGCTCATCGAGCTGGCGTCACCGCACGTGGATGGCGTCCACATCAATGACGCCCTGATGCGGATCCTCGCGCACCAGCGTGGGCTCAACTTCACGCCCGGCAGCGAATTCCGATACAACAACGGCGGCTACAACCTGCTGGCCAGCATTGTGAAGCGGGTGAGCGGCCAGTCGCTTCGCGCCTTCACCGACGCGAACATCTTCAAACCGCTCGGCATGACCCACACGCACTTTCACGACGATGCAAGCCTCATCGTGCCGAATCGCGCGTGGGGCTATCATCGGGACGCGGCCGGCCTGCGTCTGGCTCGCGGCGGCGGCGATCCGGGCGGCATCCTCGGCAACGCGGGCCTGTTCACGACGGCAGGGGATCTCCTGCTGTGGGAACAGAACTTTGCCGACGTCCGCGTGGGTGACCGCGCGCTCGTCGCAGAGATGCAGACGCCAGTAGTCCTCGCGGGTGGTGACAAGAGCCCCTACGGGCTCGGACTCGAAGTCGGACAGGATCACGGCTTGAAGACAGTCGGACATGGCGGAGGCGATCCAGGCTTTGGCGCCTACGTCATCCGCTATCCCGATCGCGGGCTGGCCGTCGCAGTGCTGTGCAACCTGGACAACATCGGCTTCGGCGTGGGCGCGCTGACGCGGCGCGTAGCGGCCGTCTATCTTCCTGACGTCGCGCCGACTCCTCCCGCTCCGGCCGCGACCGCAGCCCCACCCAAGGTTTCGCTGTCCCTCGAGCAGCTTCAGAGCAAGGCCGGCCTGTATCGCGACGCGGCCGGCGAGAACTTTGGACGCATCTTCGTTCGCGACGGCAAGCTCATGGTTTCTCTGGGCGCTGGCCCGGCCGGCGAGGGCTTCGAGCTCACGCCGGTTGACGCGAACCACTTCGTGCTGCTCGGCACGCCGGTCGCGGTAGAGTTCGTTCCCGCTGCGGCTGGGCGGCCTCAGGAAATTCACGTCACCGGAGACGGGCCGAAACCTTCCGTGTCCGAGCTCGTGACTGAAACGTTCAAGCCGTCGAGCGTGGAGCTCCGCGCATTTGCGGGCGACTACATCAGTCGTGAACTCGAAACGACCTACACAATCAGAGTGAGCGACGCGGGTTTGGTGATCCAGATTCAGGGACGGGCGGATATCGATCTGACGCCCCTAGTGCCGGACACGTTTACGGGCAGCCTCGTCGGGATGGTGAAGTTCTCACGCGACTCGCGCGGTGGCGTCATCGGATTCACGGTCAACGCGACCGACGTGCGGGGGTTACGGTTCGAGCGCAAATAGATTGCGGGCGGTTACTTCAGACCGTGGACCTGGTAGAGCTGCGAAAGCACCCGAGCGTAGGTGTAGGCGTACGCGTGACCCGTGGGCGTGACCTGGAATTGGATGATCGCGTAGACCCCGGCAGCGTCGGGCGGGACGAGCGTCTTCCACACGTGCCGCCGGCCGGTGTTGATGTCCAGCTTGATGACCTGGCCAGGTACCTCGCTCCGCCTGAAGAGCCATAGCGATTGCCCGTCTCGGCTCCAGGCCACAGGCCGGTCGCCCACCAGCGAACCCTTCACGGGGCTTGGCGCTCCGCCGGCCACCGGCCAGAGAGAGATCGCCTGGTCGGTGCCGATCGCTGCGATCAATGCTCCGTCTGGCGACACCAACACTCCCCAGGTTCGCTTCGGCGTCAGTGCCTGCGGCGGGCCACCCTTGACGTCCTGAATATACGAACGCACATCACCTTCGACATCGCTTCCGGCGATGAGGACGCGTTGCCCGTCTGGGAACCAGCGGGCGCCTCTATACGAGGCGATGATGCCGTGACTGGGCAGCGACTGAGGATCGCCGGCTCCTCTGGGGACGAGCACGAGCTGGCGGTGCGAGTCGATCGTGGCCAGAACCATGTTGCCATCGGGCGACAGGTCGTCTGCAAACCCGTCTTTCAGCAGACTGGTCGGGGGCGACCCATCTGTCCCGCGGATATAGACACCGAAGCGGTCGCCGCACAACAGCCAGCGGCCATCGTCGGAAATGTCGGCCACGCCCGAGTCGTCGTACCAGGAGAAATCGCGTTCGGCAGTGTCGCCGGGAGGAACACCGATCACAGCCCTTCGCTCCTCATCGCGAGTGAGCAGCGCTCGCCCGTCCGCGGCGATATCCCACAAGGTCAGTGAGCCGGGCGCTGCATGCACGAGGCGCTGCTTGCGATCGAGGTTGACGGCGCGCAACGCGCGGTTCGATCGCGCGGCGCCGGCTGTGAACCAGATCTCATTACCGGTAGCCGACCAGGCGAGACCGCGCACACTCTCCCATTCCTCTGTGAGTTTGGTCACCGAACCCTTCAGGTCCACCATCGCCACGCTCCCGCTGACGCCGCGGCCACCTGGATCCTCCAGGAACGCAAGTCGTTGACCGTCGCGGGAGAAACGCAGAAACCGAATGGAGCCTGCGGTCGTGTACAGGGTGTGGCCAACCGGATACTCGATCTTGCTGGGTCCCCCCGAGTCGCCGGTCGAGCGAACCACCGCCAGCTGTGCGCCCGACGGGTCCCAATCCGCATCTTCGACGTTCTCAACCGTCTCTCGAGGAGAGCCCCCGATGATCGGCGCCACCGCCAGAGTTCCCACGAAGCGCTCCCCCATGACGAAACGCCGGCGCAGGGAAAGCGCAAGCTCGCCCGCGCGCGCAGCCAGGACATCGCTCCCGGCAGGATAGTTGAGCGAGCGCGACGCGGGGCTGTCGGCTAAGTCCTGCCGCGATATCTCCAGCACGTTCCCCTGACGCGCCTCGCTGTAAACGACGGCCTGTCCGCCGGTGGCGAATCGCGCGCCGCCGATGCGCCCGCGCTGGAACGTGAGCTGCTCGAAGGACGTCGCGTCGGGCGGCGCGGGACGGGGCCAGAGCAGGAATGCACCCAGCGCGACGCCGCCGACGAGCGCGGCCGCTGCTAGAGTGGTGCGGAGCCCCTTTCGGCCGAGACCCGAGCGCGCCGCGCTGAGCGGCTTGGTTCCCCCTGTCGCCTCGCGGAGCTGTTGAAGATCGAACGCCAGGTCACGCGCGGACTGGAACCGTTCTTCTTTGTTCTTTTCGAGGCAACGTCGCACCACGGCGGCCGCCACTGGTGGCAGATTGGCGTTGATCGTTAGAGGGTCCGTGGGATCCTCCTGCAGGACGGCGGTCATCGTCTCCACATTCGACGGACGATGGAAGGCGCGCGCGCCGGTAAACATTTCGTAGAGGACGGCGCCGAGCGCGAAAATGTCCGTGCGATGATCGACGCTCTGGCCGAGCACCTGTTCGGGCGACATGTAGCCGGCGGTCCCGCGGATCTCTCCCGTCTGGCTGTCCTCGATGGTCGGGTCCTCAGATCTTCCCTTCACGTCCGGTTCGCTCAGCTTCGCAATGCCGAAGTCGAGGAGCTTCACGCGCCCGTCATTCGTGATGAACGCGTTTGCGGGCTTGACGTCCCGGTGCCAGATTCCTTTTGCGTGCGCCGCATCCAGGGCCTGCGCGATCTGGAGGCCGTACTCGACTGCCTTGCGGTACGGCGGCATTCCGCGGTCCAGCCGGACACGCAGCGTCTCGCCTTCGAGCAGCTCGCTGACGACGTAAGGTGTGCCGGCCTCCGTCCCCACGTCGAACACCGCCACGATGTTCGGGTGGTTCAGGGCGCCAGCCGCGCGCGCCTCCCGGCTGAACCTCGCCACGCGATCGGGGTCGACTGACGACCGTCGCAGGACCTTGAGGGCCACGTTCCGACCGAGGCGAGGGTCGTGCGCGAGGTAGACCTCGCCCATACCTCCCGCGCCGAGCAGCCCAACGATCGCGTAGGGGCCGAGGCGGTCGCCAGATTGGAGGGAGATGTAAGCCTTCGACGTTCTCGGCTGAACCACGAATGCGCCAAGCATAATCCCGGACGACTTTCCAGGCGCTGAATTGTCTTGAACCCTGAGCCTTGCGCCCTGAGCCCTGAGCCTTGAGCTAGTCCTAGTGCTGGCCGATCCGGTAGAAGATCCCACCCGAAATCCGCCAGAAATCCTCGCGGTCGCCCTTGCGAAACACGCGGTCGACCTGCGCGCGGATCCCAATAGCTTTCGCGGGGTTTGGATCCTGGGGCGTCGGAATGTACTCCACACCAAAGCCGACCGCACCCGCGAAGTCGGTGTTCTTGTTGCCGCCGTCGTTGGTGTTCACGCCACCCAGAAGGCCGTGGAAGGAGACCTTCGCTTTGTGCTCAGGCTTCAAAAGGGTATAGCGGCCTCCAAACAGAAAGGTGACTTGGGTCACGTCCGTCCCGTCGTCGTGCGATCCGAAGTGCACGCTGAGGTCGCTGAGCACGAAGCTCAGTTTCTTCAGGTTCGTGGATGCCGATCGCGCGGGGCCTTTCGCGACCGCTTCGTGAAAGCCAAAGAGCTTGCTCGCGCCGCCGCCGCCGGAGAAAGCGGCATACAGGTCGGCCCAGTGATCGTCGGCGCGGGCCAGCGTGGGTACCAGCAATACTCCGAGGACCAGGCAGAATAGCCGCATGCGCATGGATGCTCCTTATTCGATGGAGGTGTGCGACGACCGGCCGAATTCGGTCCCTCAGGTCAAGGCTAACTCAGCCATAACACGTGGCATTCGACTATCCCTGCTGAGCTTTGTCAAGACCAACTGCAGGCCTCGAATGTAGAACGATCCTTTCAAGAAAAACGTACGTCGGGTCTCCTCGAGCGCCCTGACAACCCCGGTCAGGCCTCGCGGGCGCAGGTGTAGGCCGACCGATTGTTCAATGCTGGTGCGAATCGCCGGCGTGCAACCGGCGGTACTTGCAGCTGCGGGACATTGCAGCCTGAGGCCTCCGCTGACTATTCAGACCGCCCTCAGTGGAGCAAGACCCACAACGAAGACTGCCATCATTTGGTCATCTCGGGTCCGGCGCGTCCTGGGGCGTCGAAGCCCGTTTGAGCTCAGGCACGACTCGAATCGCAATGTTGGCTCCCAGACCATCGATAGGTGCGTCTTCACGATTAGTAAGGACAATCACGGTGAGGCCGTAACTGGGCCACCGGAAATAGCCGGCTCGGAATCCAGGCATCGATCCTCCATGTCGGATCATCGGAACACCGGTCGGAACCGGAGAATCGGCAGGCCAGTCGTTGAGCTGCCAGCCGAACCCGTAAGGGAACTTTCCACCGTCATTCAGTACGACGGGCGTCCACATCTCCTTTTTGGTTGAACCCGTCAGAATGTGGTCCGTGAGCAACGCCGGCCTCCCACTTCGCAAGGTCGAGGACAGTCGACAAAAACGCGCCGCTTGCGCGTACAGCCGGCCAGTCTTCCGCGTTCTGGAATTTGTCTGCATTCCACGCGTAGCCATCGGCGCGGTTTGGGACAATGTCCGCGACACTGGTCACCCGGGTGGCGGTCATCCCCAGCGGAGCGAACACTCGTTCGGTGAGAAAATCACCCCACGGTTTTCCGCTGACTTTATGGATGATTTCCGCCAGCACAAAGTAACCGACGTTGGAGTACTCGTATTTGTCGCCAGGCTTGAACTGGAGCGGAAGCGGATAGGCTGTCTTGATGACGTCGATGTCGGGCTGACGCTTGTACGGCGCGAACCCCGGCCCCTCTCGCACAAGGCCTGAGGTGTGCGTCAGCAGATGACGAAGCGTGATCTCCTGCCACGTGCTCGGTGTCCCTGCCAGGTGCTTGCTGACCTTGTCGCCCGGAGCGACCCGGCCGTCCTGAACCAGCAGCATGATTCCCGTTGCGATGAACTGCTTGCTCACCGATCCGATCTTGAACACCGTGTCGGGTCGGGCAGGAATGCCATGCTCTATATCCGCAAGCCCGTATCGTTCCGCCTTGATCAGAGAGCCGTCTTTGATCACCGCAATAGAAATCGCGGGAATATGTTGCCTCTGCATCTGGCTCTTGACGTAATCATCGATCTCATCCGCGCGGAGAGCGACTGCGGCGGCAAGAATCAACGTAAACGACAGGAGAAGATGGCGCTTGCGATTCATCGTCCCTCCAGACTGTAAGAATACCCGAGACCACGTACCGGCTCGCGTCTTCACTACAACTTCGGCGCCGCATCAATCGACGCTGCCAGAGAGTCCCCGAGGACGGTCACGAGGAAGAAACGCGTCATGAATGTGGTCTGGGCGAATCGCTCAACTCGAAGGTCGCGGGCCGGATGCGCTTGGTCAGCCGAACTTGTCGAGAAAGGCTAGGATTTTCCCGCGTGCGATCTGAGTGCTGAGCGCGTTCCAGTTACCGTCGAAGGCGTGGCACGTTGCCGGGAGCAAGTGCCAGGTTCTGAGGGACCCTGCAGCCCGCCGTCCTGGTTATCTCTTCGACGTTATCTCCTCGAAGCGCGGCGTCGCGCGCTCGGCGAATCCCTGATCCGCGCGCTCGATGAACAAGGCGGCGAGGTTCAGCTTCTTCGCCAGCTGGATCCCCTCGTCGCCGCCGAGCACCATCAGGGCGGTTGCGAGTCCGTCGGCGCGGACCGCCAGTTCGTCGATGACCGTGACGGATGCCAGCCGGTGCGTGAGCGGACGCCCGGTCCGCGGATCCAGAATGTGCGTGACACGCTGGCCGTCCACTTCACGATACTTCCGGTAGTCCCCCGAGGTGGTGATCGCCAGATTCGAAATGGGCACGGTACGCAGGATGGCGTGGCTCTGCGGCTGGGGACGCTCGATGGCGATCTGCCAGGGCTCGCCGGCCTCGTTCCGGCCGCGAGTCCGCAACTCGCCGACTACATCCACGAGGAAATCTGTGAACCCTCGATCGGCCAGTTCCCCCCAGAGGCGGTCAGTTGCGTAGCCGGGTGCGACCGCCGAGAGGTCGCACCGCACCTCCGGCCTCGTCTTGCGCACGGTCAGGGCCGCAGGATTGAGCTCGAGCCGACCAGGACCCATCGCTTCACGCAGCCGGGCGATCTCCTCGTCGGACGGCAACCGGTTCCGAGGACCACCCGGACCGAACCCCCAGGCGTCAACGAGCGGCCCGATCGTCACGTCCAGCACGCCGCCGGTGAGAGCCCCCAGTTCGAGCGACCACCTGAGCACCTCGAACGTCTCGAGGGAGACGGGGAACGGCTCGAGGCTGATGGAGCGGTTGAACCGCGACAGCTCCGAGTCAGGATCCCAGGTCGACATGAGCCGGTTGATGCGATCGAGCCTGGCGCGGATGACCCGATCCACCTCGTTGAGGCCCGCGCTTTCCAGTTCGTCCTGGCCGGTGACGACCTTCACCGAAAAGGTCGCGCCCATCGTCAGGCCGCGGAACTCTATCGTGCGTCGGGTGGTAGCGACCGCTTCCTGCGCGTCACCCTGAACGAGCGAGAGCGACAGGACGGCCGCAAGGGCGGCGAACGGGGCGATGAACACCTCGACCTTCATACGTCGTCGCCGTGTGGCTATGCGTGATCAGGGGCGCAGTGCTGCGGAGAGAGCACGGTTCGCGGCCAGGCGCACATGTGCCGGCTGCGACGCGTCGGTCAGCGTCTCGATCACCTTCACCGCCTCCGCTCGCTCTCCGGACGCGATGAGCCGTTCGGCGCAAATCAGGAACGCGTCGGCGACCGCCAGACGCTCGGCCGCCGTTCCCTTGCCGCGGAACGCCTCCAGCGCTTTCGCTGACTCCGTGGTGCCGATTTCTCCCAGGGCCTTTGCCGCGGCTGCCGACGCTTCCGGCTCGTCGGTTGCGGCCTTCACCAGCAGCGGTATGCTCCGGGAGTCGCGCCGGACCGCCACGGAGTTGATGATCCCCACTCTGGTTCTTCCCCTGGACTTGCCGATGGCGTCTCGCAAGGCTTTGTCCGCCTCCGGTCCGGGAATGCGCTCGAGGGCGTGCCTCGCAAAGACCGACAGCTCGTCATCGAGCAGCAGCGGGGCCAGCCCGGGCACGGATGCCGCCGATCCGATGATGGCCAGCTCGCGGCAGACGAACGACCGGGTCACGGAGGAGTACGAGGCGCCGAGATAACCGGCGAGCCGCTGCTCGAGCGCGGCGCGCGCCGACGCGTTGCCATGGGCCCCCATTACCGCCTGATCGATCGGGATGAGAACCGCCGGATCGTCGGCCGGCTTGTAGCCCTTCAATAGTTCGAAGGACTGCTCCAGCGTCGGCGGCGGGGTCGGGATCGCGGTCTGAGCTGCTTGCGCCATCGTCTACCTCCGCACCATGCGGTCAAGAGAATGTTTCACCCGTTTGCGCGAACTAGATTGTCCATGGCGCGCGCATCGCGCGCTGGCGCATGCGATTGGCCGCGTCGTCGTCGATGAACGCTTCCTTGATGGGATCCCACTTCTGTGTCCGGCCGGTCCAGGTGGCGATATTCGCCAGATGGCCCACGCAGGTCGAGCGTCCCGAACATTCCACATCGGAGATGGGCCGCTGACGCATCCGGATCGCCTGAATCCAGTTGTCGTGATGGGCGTAGCCGCGGGCCCGATAGAGTTGCTCGGCCAGGTCTTGCGGCGAGGTCGCACCAGTCTTCGCGTCGGGTTTGGCCGTCGTCAGCGGCTCAGGTGGCGTCAGCTTCACGTCGGCAAGGATCTCCGCCGGATACGCCTTCAGCGGGCCCTGACGGCCGGCGAGGATCCAGCCGTGGGCGCCGACGAACAATATTTCCCACTGGAATCGTGTGGCGGGATCGAAGCCTGCGGGAATCTCCTGGAGCTTGGGATCGAGCCTGCTCTGGAAAGACTGGACGGTGACGCCGTTGGCGTATTTATACGTGATGATCCTGCCCCCCGGAGGGGCCGGGATGATCTCGACCGGGCCGCTCTCGTCCATCCCCATCGCCCACTGGGCGATGTCCAGGTGATGGACGCCATTGGACGTGATGCTGCCGCCGGCAAAGTCGCGGTTGAAATCCCACGGCACGACACGCTTGGGCTCGCCGACGAAATGGAACCGGTTGTTGAACGGGTGCCACGGCGACGGCCCTATCCACATGTCCCAGTCCACTGTGCCCGGCGCCGCCTCCTCGGGCAGATTGACCACCGTGCTGGTACCGAACCAGTTGCAGTAGATGTTCTTCAGGGGACCGATCCGGCCGGTGTGAATGAGCTGCACCGCGGTGGCGAAGTCTGGCGTGGAGCGTTGCTGATACCCCCCCTGAAAGACCCTGCCGTAACGGCGGACGGCATCGACCATCGCCCGTGACTCGTGAATCGTCAGGGAGGTTGGCTTTTCACAGTAGATGTCCTTGCCCGCCTTGGCCGCCATCACCGACAGCACGCCGTGCCAACGGTCGCCGGTCGCGATGAGCACCGCATCGATGTCCGGTCGGGCGAGCAGCTCTCGAAAGTCCGAATAGGCCGTGCACCCTTTGTAGGTGCCGGTTCTCTTAGCGGCCGCGTACGCGGTTTCCACCTGCGCCTTCGCGTCGTTCACCCGCCACTCGTCCACGTCACAGACCGCCAGAACCTGGACGGCCGGATTGCTCACCATCCGGCGGAGATGACCGCGCCCCATCATGCCGATGCCGATGAACCCCAGCGTCACCCGTTCGCTCGGCGGGGCGGCATGCAGCCTGGGCGCGATCAGCCACGGGGCGGCGAGCAGGCCGACCCCCTGCTTGAGGATGGTTCGACGTCCGACAGGTCGCTGAAGCAGCGTGCGCATTGATGTTCTCCGTCCGAGACAACCGTGAGGTTAACGGTGCCGCTCCCGACCCCGTGCATCAACCATCGAAACGAGCCCGGGCAGGACCGCTCAGGTCCCCAGCGCGTACCCGAGCTTCTGGAGATACCACTTGCTGATTTCGGCGGTCTGCCGCGCGGTGTACGGCATGTTCCGCGATCCATCGAGCTCGTGCATGATATTGGCCTTCGGATTCGCCTGCTCCATCGTCTCCAGGATCGATTTCAGGTCGACCATGCCGATGCCCAGTGGCGAATAGCCGCCCATGTGCGGTCCATTGACGAAGTCCTTCAGGTGCATGTGCACGGTGATGGAGGCGAAGTCCTTCACGACCTTCGCCGCGTCCGCGCCGCCTTTCTGCAGCTGGCCGACGTCGGGCGCGAACTTGAAGACCCGCGTATCGACGCTTTCCATGACCGCATAGACTTCGTCGCGCGTTTCGATGGGGGTGTTGGTGTGCTGGTGAAGACCCGAGCCCAGGCCGAGATCGGCCATGGCCTTGCCGTAGTCGTTCAGAGCCGAGACGATGTTGGCGCGATGCGCGGCGAAGTCGTAGCCCTCGCGTTTGGCGCCGCGGACCGCGATCACCATGAAGCTGGCGCCGTGTTTCTTGAGAATCCTGCCCCAGCGGACGATGGTGGCGATCTCCTCTTTGCGAATGGCCGGATCGATCACGTCGAGGGTGGAGTAAGCAGAGATCAGGGGAATCTTGTACTGGGCGATCAGCTTCTCGAGCGTGCCTTTCTTGTCCCAGTCTTCGATCACCTCGCCAAACGTCTCGAAGCCCTTGTAGCCGAGCTCCGACATGTCCCGGACGGCGGCTTCGAGGGTCTCCGGCGATCGCGGAAAGGTGTTCCACACCAAGGCGGTGCACCCGATGCGAAGCTGCTTCGCGGTGGTGCTCTGACCGGGAACGGGCGCCTCCGGCGCGGCGCGCGCGCCGACGTGCGGCATTCCCGCCGCGCCGAGCCCGGCGAGTACGGCCTTCGTGAACATCCGACGATTCACTGCACTTGCCACCGACAGCCTCGCTTTCCGGCGCACGGCTGATCCTTGGTCAGTCGGGAGGGCCAACAATTTTTTCTGAACCACGACTTGCGTATTGCGCAATCGTAGTACCCTTGCGCGCAGTTTATACTGACCGACGCCGCCGGGTGTCAAGCCCGACGCTCGCGTCCGAAATGGAGGGACAGGATGTCGAAGATGCCTCCGGCTCCGCGTTCGCGGGTGAACCGTCGCGATTTCCTGCGCGCCGCCACGGCCGCTGCCGTCGCGCCGATGATCGTGCCCCGGCACGTCGTCGCCAGGTCCCAGACAACTCCTCCCAGCGACCGCATCACGCTCGCCTCCATCGGGGTCGGCAGGATGGGTGGAGGCCACGTTCGCGGGTTTCTCAAAATGCCGGACGTCCGCTACCTGGCCATCTGCGATGTTCGCCAGGAAACACTCCAGAAGGCCAAGGCCGCAGTCGACCAGCAGTATGGCGACTCGAGCTGCGGTGCCTACACTGATTTCCGGGATGTGCTGGCCCGGCCCGACATCGACGCCGTAGTCATCGCGCCAGGCGAAAGATGGCATCCGTTGATCGGGATCGAGGCTGCCCGGCGCGGGAAGCACATGTATTGCGAGAAGCCGCTCAGCGTCACATTGGCAGAAGGATTGGCGCTGCGCGAAGCGGTGCAGAAATACGGCGTCGTCTTCCAATGGGGCACGCAGCAGCGGTCCAGTCAGAACTACCGCCTCACGGCGGAGTTGGTGCGGAACGGTTACATAGGCGACGTAAAGACCGTCATGATCGGATCGGCCGGCGGCGGAACTCCCAAGCCGGAGCCTCCGGAAACGCTGAAAGATCCACCGCCCGGGTTCGACTACGACAGGTGGCTTGGACCTTCTCCCTATGTGCCGTACAGCGATGTTCGGGTCTCGCTGACCTGGTTGTTCATCCGCGACTACGGACTCGGATGTCTCGGTGGAGCCTGGGGCATTCACGACCTCGATGCAGCGCAGTTCTTCCTCGACACCGACGACACGACGCCGGTCGAAATCGAAGGGCGAGCGCGCTATTACGAGGACATCCGCGACGTGCCGTACTCGTGGACCGTCGAACAGAAATACGCGAACGGCGCCACCGTGATCCACATGGATCTCGTCACCGCCAAGCGGCGGGCCAAGCAGTTCGAGCTCGGAGGCATGGCCAGCCTGGTCACGGGGTCGAAGGGATGGATCTGGGTCAGCCGTCAGGGGGTGCGCACCGAGCCCGAGTCGCTGGCGACGACGGTCATCGGGCCGAACGAGAAGCGCGTCCTCCTCTCCGACGACCACAAGCAGAACTTCCTCGACGCCGTCCGGAAGCGCGCGCAGCCGATCTCCCCGATCACCGCGGCGGTGCACGCGGAAACGATGTGCCAGCAGTCCGACATCGCCATGCAGCTGCAGCGCAAGCTGCGGTGGGATCCGAAGGCGGAGCGATTCGTCAACGACGAGCAGGCCAACCGCATGCTCTCCCGCGCCATTCGGGCGCCCTGGAGCTACACGATATGAAGCCCCTGACTCTCGTCATTGCCGCTGCGGCGACGCTGGCAGCGGCCAATCCACTCGAGCACGCGTCTGCGCCCCGGGCGACCGTGCCGGCCGTCCAGACGCAGGCGCCAACTGGCCAGGCGCCGGCAGCGGCCAGTCAGACGCAGGAACCGCGGCGGCGCCGCGAAGTCACGCCAGAGGGACGAGCGAAAATCGAGGCGGCCCTGCCCCAGAAAGCGCTCGCGGCCCCCAAGAGGCCGCGGAAGCTCCTCGTCTTTGACCGTCAGGTGAACTACGGCGGCCACGCCTCGATTCCCTACGCCAACCTCGCGATGCAATTGATGGGCGAAAAAACCGGGGCGTTCACGGCGACCGTGTCGAGCGAACCGGAGGCGCTCGCGCCCGCCAACCTCCGGCAGTACGACGCGATCTATCTCAACAACACCGTCGGCGACATCTTCGACACGCCCGAGATCCGCGCCGGCTTCATTGCGTTCGTCGCGAGCGGCGGCGGCGTCGTGGGCAATCACGGCACCAGCGTCGCTTCGCCGAAGTGGACCGAGTTCGGCGAGATTCTCGGCGCGACCGGCGCCTCGCACCGCGAACCCACCGAGAAAGCCACCATCAACGTCGAAGACCCGACTCACCCCATCACCCGCGCCTTCGACGGGAAGCCCTTCGAATACGCCGATGAGTTCTATCGCCTCGCGACGCCCTATTCGCGCGACAAGGTGCGGGTGCTCCTGAGCATCGATCCGATCGTGACCGACATGATGCAGGGACGATGCTTCGGCCAGTGCCTGCGCGACGACAACGACTACCCCGTCGCCTGGATTCGTCAGCACGGCAAGGGGCGCGTCTTCTACACGAGCGTCGGACACAACCCTGACGTGTTCTGGGAACCGCGGATGCTGGCGATGTTCCTGGCGGGCACACAGTACGCGCTCGGCGATCTGGAGGCCGATGCGACCCCGCGGCCGCGCGGCACCAGCCGGTTCGACACGGCGCTCGCGGCGATGGCGCAGTATGACTTCGGGCAGGACCGGGCCCAGGTACGCCGGTTCGAGCGCGAGGTCAGCCTCGCCGCCGCGACGAAGTCTGGGGCGGCCGACGCCGAACAGAGAATGCTCAAAATTCTGCAAAGCCAGGCCCCGCTCGGCGCGAAGGATGCGATCTGCCGACAGCTGGCGATCATCGGGTCGTCACGTTCGGAGGCCGTCCTCAAGGAGATGCTGCGGCACAAGGACACCGCGGCCATGGCGCGCTACGCGCTGCACGGGCTTCAGGCGAAATGAGCTCGAACCAGGATCGCGAAGCGCCGTCGCGCGCGCGCGCCACGGCGCCCAAGGCGGAGCGCACCGACATGAGGGACAAACAGAACGTGGCGCCTGCCCGCCGTAGGCCTGGCGAAGGGGCAAAATCCCCGAGGAAGAGGGTGAAACGAGGCGCGGTGGAGACGCCGCCGGTTCAGAGCGTCGAACGGGCGCTGTCGGTCCTGGAAGCGGTGGCGCGGTCGGCCGAGCCGGTGCCGCTGACCCACCTGACGCAGATCCTCGGCATCGACCAGAGCAGCGTCTTCCGGCTGGCCAATACGCTGAAGCGCCGCGGCTTCCTCGCCAATCCCAACGGCCGGAAGCACTATGTGCTCGGCCCGGCCGTCTGGCGGCTGTCGCGTGAATACGACTGGAGCCGGATGCTGATCAGCACCTGCCGCGAGCCGGTCAAGGCCCTCGCCACGCGCACGGGCGAAACCGCGCATCTCGCCGTCCGCGAAGGGCGCGAAGTCTTCTTCATCGATCACCATGCCTCGGGCGACCAGGGCGTCATCGTCCCCGGGCAGACCGGCAAGCTGATGCCGCTGCACTGCACCGCGCACGGCAAGTCGCTGCTCGCCGACTTCGGACTGGCGGAGTTGAAGGCCCTCTACGGCTCGACCCCGCTCGAGCGCTACACGGCACGAACGAGCGTGTCGCTGCCGGAGCTGGCCAAGGCCTGCGCCCAGGTCCGGGCCGACGGCTATTCCATCGACGACGGGGAGTACCTGGAGGACGTCCGGTGCGTGGCCGCGCCGGTCCGCGATCGGGGCGGCCTGGTGATCGGCTCGATCGGCGTCTCCGCTCCCGCCACCCGCATGTCCGAGGGGCGGGACGCCGTGCTCGCTCAGCACGTCTGCGACACCGCCGAACATATCAACGCGCTGCTGGGCGCGTAAGTCGTGACAACCAACTTTCGTATAGCGCAACTTTTTCATTGACAAGCCCGAACGAAACCGCGACGATTCGCCGCCGGCCAGGCAGCGGGCTGACGATGGCCGGAACGCGACAGCGGCGCGTCGCAATCCATGGAAACCCTGGCGGAAGTGGTTACTGAGGAGGAAACGTGAATCGTTTCGTAGGAGTCCTCGCTTTCCTGACACTGGGCATGGCGGCTGGCACGGCGGGTCCCGCGCACGCCCAGGGATTGAGCGGCCAGATTGGCGGCTCGGTGATCGACGGCAGCAATGGCGCCATTCCAGGCGCCGCGGTCACGGTGCGCAACACCGCAACGGCAGTGACACGTGAGGGGATCACCGACGGCCAGGGGCTGTTCGTGTTCACGAACCTGTTTGCCGGCACGTATGACCTGAAGGTCACGCTGACCGGGTTCAGAATCTACGAGCAAAAGGGGATCGTGTTGACGGCGACCGAGCGCGTCGCGGTGCCGCCCATCGTCCTCGAAGTCGGCGGCCTCCAGGAGGTCGTGACGGTTGAAGCCTCGACGGTCCGCGCGCAGGCGCAGAGCGGCGAACGATCGGGCACGATCAGAGCCGACGAAATCAAGGATACGCAGCTGCGCGGCCGCGACTTCCTGGGGCTGCTGCAGGGCATGCCGGGGGTGGTCGATACCAACGTGCGCAACGCGCCCGGCTGGAATGCCTTCCTCGGGACCCAGATCAACGGGCTCAGCGACCAGCTCATGGGAATGTCGTACGACGGCGTCTCCAGTAAGGACACCGGATTCGGCGCCGCCAACTACGTGACCCCGTCGCTCGACTCGATCGCGGAAGTGAAGATTCAGACGTCGAACTACCAGGCCGAATACGGCCGCGCCGGCGGCGCCAACATCATCGTCGTGACCAAGAGCGGCAGCTCCCGGTTCAGCGGGTCGGCGGCCTACTTCAAGCGTCACGAAGGGCTCAACAGCAACTCCTGGGACCGCCGGCGCACGTGCGACGCGACCGGCGGCACGTCGCCGTTGTGCGCGACGCCGCGCTACCGGTACGACAACTCGGCGTTCACGCTGGGTGGCCCGGTGCTCGTTCCGGGCACGACCTTCAACGAGAAACGCGACAAGCTGTTCTTCTTCTACTCGCTGGATCTCCTCCCGCGCACCGATCCCTTCCTGGTGAGCAGCACCATGCCGTCGGCGCTGGAACGCAATGGCGACTTCTCGCAGACGAGAAACAACGCCGGCGTGCTGCGTAACATCCGCAACCCGTTCAGCGGCCTCCCGTGCAACGTGAACACCGGCGGCGCCGGCTGCTTCCAGGGAAACGTGATTCCACAGGCCATGATCCATCCGATGGGCCGGCAGATCATGAACCTGTTCCCGTTGCCGGATCCGGCGCTGGTGGGGAACCCCGTCACGCAGGGCAATTACAACTATCAGTTCGCCGGCGATACCGACAAGCTGCGCCGTGACAACGTCATTCGCGTCGACTGGAACGTCCGGCCCGGCACGACGTTCTATACCCGCGTGCAGATGGGCAAGGAAATCTTCGGCCGCGGCCAGTACAACGAGACTGCACCGGCGCTGATTGCCGGCGCCGGTATGGGGTTCCCGTGGTCGAATGGCAGCTACGACATCAACACCTCGGGCTACGTGGCCACGCTCACCCACACGTTCACGGGCTCGACCGTGCTCGAGGTCATCGCCGGGACCAACTGGGCGACACAGGACGTATATCCGCTGGGACAATCCGATTGGGACGCCCTCGACTATCACAATCACCTGCTTGGTCACCGTCAGTACTTCCCCGAGAACAATCCGAATTCCATCCTGCCGGACATGACGTTTGCCGGTAGCAACGCCCTGCCGATGACGCGGAACATCAACATCGGCCAGGGGCAGAGCTTCCCGTGGCTGGCGTCGAACGATACCCACAACCTCTCGGTCAACCTGACGCACCTGCGCGGCAAGCACAACTTGAAGACCGGGTTCTTCTACGAGCGCACGGGACGGCCCGGTCCGCTGTCGAGCAACGCCGGCACCTACAACTTCAACTCGGACGCGGCCAATCCGCTCGACACCAATCTCGGCTGGGGGAACGCGCTGCTCGGGCACCTCAACGTCTACACCGAGAACAACAACAACACCCGATCGCTGCCGCGGTTCAACCAGCCGGAGTTCTTCATCCAGGACAACTGGCGCGTGACCCGGCAGCTGACGCTCGATCTCGGCGTCCGCTTCTCCTACATCGGCGTGGTGCACGAGAAGGATCGGGACATCGGCTGGTTCGACCCGGCCGCTTGGAATCCAGCAGCGGCGGTGAAGCTCTGGCAGCCGCTCTGTGCCAACGGCGTGTACCCGTGTACTGGCGCGAACCGAGTGGCTGTCAACCCGCTCACCGGTGAGCAGCGTGCCAGTCCCTGGATTGGCGCTGTGGTCTCGGGCTCGGGAGACATCAACAACGGCACCGTCTTCGGCCGTGAGCTGCCCGATACCTATCCCAGTCCAGGCATCCGGACCGCGCCGCGTCTCGGGTTCGCATGGGACGTCTTCGGGGACGGCAAGACCGCAGTCCGTGGCGGATTCGGCACCAGCTACAACCGCCTGGGCGACGGCCAATACGGCGGGTTCACCGGCGTCATCAGCCGCACCGTGAGCCTGCAGTGGACCACAATTGACGATCGCTTCAATGCGCCGTCGCTCGAGAACCCGCTCGGAGGGACCATCGTCCAGGACGAGACGCGGCCGATCACGGTCCATTCCTGGAGCGTCGGCGTGCAGCGGGAGCTGCCGTGGCGCCTCCTGGCCGACGTGGCCTACGTGGGGAACACGGTGCGCAACGCGTTCGCGGTCAACGCCGGCCAGTCGTACACGAACCAGCTCAATGACCCCGATCCACGGCTCCTCGCCAATCCGACGCCGGACATGATCGATCGGACGACCGGCAACGTGTTGCCGACCAACCTGATCCGTCCCAACTACCCGGGACGCGGCGGTATCACCCAGCGAGTGTTCCTGGACGAGTTGTACCGCAACTACAACGCGATTCAGCTGGAAGTCCGCCGGCGGCTCTACGGTGGGCTGGCCTGGGCGGTGAACTATACCGGGTCCATCACCAAGCAGTACACCGGGTATGACTGGTACCGGCCCGAGCCGGAGAACAGGGATCGGAACTCGCACAAGAACGGCAGCCGGCCGCACAACCTGAAGGTCACCTACAACTGGATGCTGCCGGGGGCGAGTCAGTTCATGGGCAACAACGTCATCGCCAAGGGCGTCTTCGACGGCTGGCAGTTGTCGGGAATCTCGACCTTCCTCGGGGGCACCTGGGCGAATTTCGGCTACAACTTCTCAGGGGCGGCCCCGAATGTGACGACCTTGACAGGAGGGCTGGGAGGCTCGCGTGTGATCATCGTGTGCGACCCGAATCTGCCGCGCAGCGAGCGGACATTCGAGCGGCAGTACCGCACCGAGTGCGTGCGGCCGCCCGGCCCGCTGACCGATACGAACGACACCCTGTATCAGGGCACTGGATTTGGCGCCGGGCAGGAAGATGCACGGATGGGCCTGGGCTACATCAACCACGACATGACCCTGCTGAAGAATTTCAGTCTCGGCCACGGGCGCAACCTGCAGGTCCGCGCGGAGGCGTACAACGTGTTCAACACCACGCAGTATCAGGGGGTGAACACCACCGCGACCTTCGACTTCGCGACCGGTGCGCAGACCAACCCGGCCTTCGGGTCGATCAGCGGCGTGCGCGCCAACTCGAATCGCGTGGTCCAACTCGGGGTCCGGCTGACGTTCTGATCGGGCGGGCCTCACGGCACAGCAACAGTACGGTCGGGGGCAGGATCAGCCGCTGGTTCGATCCTGCCTCCCGACATGAGCCCGAGATAGATAGATCGACGGAGCGCGAAATCGCATCGATGCGCATGGCCGACCGAAGGCCGTGGCCCGGTTGGAAACCTCATGACTGCATCGGCATCGCCATGTTCAATCGCTTCCTGACAACCCGAGTCTGCCTGGTCGTCGTGCTGTGCTGCACATCCTTTCAAGGACAGGAGATCCAGCCCGAGCAGAAGTCACGAGGAGACGCAGCGGTTCCGAAAAAGGCATCGGCCAAGCCCAAGCAGCCGCGCCGGATGCTCGTGACCAACCTGTCGATGCGGGACGGCAAGCCCGTTCGGGGAAGCTCCGCTGCCACCATTCCGTCTGGCAACTACGCCATCCAGCAGATGGGCAAGGTGACGGGCGCCTACGAGGCCGTCTTCAGCGACGACATCGAGATGTTCCGGCCGGCGAACATCACACAGTTCGACGCCATCTGCTTCAACAACACAGTGGGTGTGTTGTTCGACGATCCGGAGTTGAGGGCGTCTCTGCTCGGCTTTGTCGAGAGCGGCAAAGGATTCGTCGGCATTCACGATGCCATCGCGACTTTCGTGCAGTATCCGAAGTACGACCAATGGCCCGAGTTCGGCCGGATGCTTGGTGGGACCGAGAACGGCGGACATCCCTGGAATGGCGAAGTGATGACGATGAAGGTCGAGGATCCCGGCAACCCGATCAACGCCGCGTTCGGGGGCAAGGACTTTCAGATTGCCGACCAGGCGTTTCAGCTTCAGGAGCCCGTTTTCCGCGACCGCCTGCACGTGCTGCTGAGGATCGACGCCGAGAAGTCCGGCGGGGCGCGGCGTATTCTCGCGGCCCGCAAAGAGGACTTGGACTTTCCAATGAGCTGGATTCGGCGTCAGGGCAAGGGTCGCGTGTTCTACAGCGGCCTCGGCCACGGTCCCGACGTGTTCTCGAACCCGCAAATGCTCCAGCACCTGCTGGCCGGCATCCAGTATGCGCTCGGCGATCTCGCAGCAGACGACGCGCCCGACAGCAGTCGAAAGCGGTGAGCGGAAGCACTCGCTTCCCATCGTCTGGAGATGTCATGCGTCTCACGCAAACGACAAAACGCGCCGTCGTCTCGACACTGGTCGTGATCGCGTCCACCTGCGCCGTGCTCCTGTCTGGTCAGGGACAGAGTGCGCAACAGGGGCCGAAAGTCACGATCGACGGGATGCACCTGAGTACCCTGCCGGGCTTCGTAGTCGAACGGGTGAACCCGACGAAGATCGACAGTTACGTGGCAATGACCTTCAACGCCGAAGGCCGGCCGCTCGTGGCCAAGGAGTTCGACTACCTGCGGTGGCTCATCGACCAGGACGGCGATGGCCGTTACGAGTCCGAACGCATCCTCACCCAGGAAGTCCACTCCTGTCAGGGCATCTGGTTCGATGGCCCGGCGCTCTATGCCACGTGCATGGAGAGCGAATCCCCCGCGGAAGGAGAGGCCAAGTTCGCGCGCGTCGGAGCGCAGCTCGAGGAGCAGAACAAGACCCCGGTGCAGGGCAGCACCGCCCGCCTTTGGCGGAGCGCGGCGAGGACCCACGCGGGCCTCTGGCGGATTCAGACGAACGTGAATGCCGAGGCGACCTCGGTCGCACTGGTCACGCAGCTCCTGGGGACCGTGGAAGAGCATGGGCCGCACGGGCTGCGCCGTGGGCCCGACGGCGAGCTGTGGTACGCAGTGGGGGACAACCACGGGTCGCCGCTCAATCGCGATCTCGACGGCGAGCGGTCGCTCGTGCTCAACGACAAGGAAACGCAGCTGCTTCCCAGCTTCGAAAACTTTGGCCCCTGCCAGCGGGATGGCGTGTGCAGCGCGCTGCATCGGGTCGACCGGCAGACCGGCAAGCACACGGTGCTGATGGGCGGCAACCGCAACATGTACGACTTCGCCGTCACCGAGATGGGTGAGGTCTTCTCGTTCGACAGCGACCACGAGCCGGAGCTCGGCACACCCTGGTTTCGCCAGGTGCGAACCGTCCACGCCGTGCTGGGCGGCAACTATGGCTATCGGAACGGATCGGGCAAGTACCCCGTGTGGTACCTGGACTCGCTGCCGCCCGTGCGGGACCTGAACCGTGGCTCCCCCGTCGGCGTCGAGACCTATCTGAGTTATGCGTTCCCGGCCGAGTTCTACGACAACCTGTTCGAGGCCGACTGGTCCCGCGGGCGGTTGCTCTATACGTCGCTCACGCCGAACGGCGCGACCTACAAGGCGCGCGACGATCAGGCCGAGTTCCTGCACGGCATCCCGCTGAACATCACCGACCTCGAGGTCGGGCCGGACGGCAACCTCTATTTCACGACCGGTGGCCGCTCGTCGCAGGGCGGGTTCTGGCGCATCCGCTACACCGGGCCCACGCCGCCGCAGCCCGATCGGACCGGCATTCTCGCCGTGGTGCGACAGCCGCAACCGCTGTCGTCCTGGGGCTGGGCCGCCATCGAGCGCGTGAAAGCGTCGATGGGAGAAGCGGCGTTCGGGGCCCAGCTCGAAAAGATCTCGCGGAGCACGACGGCGGCGCCGCGCGACCGAGTGCGGGCGCTCTATGAGATGCAGCGGCACGGGCCGAAGCCGTCGGGCGCGCTGCTGCGCATGCTGGTCGCCGACGCCGCGGCGGACGTGCGCACGGCGGCCGTCTACGTGGCCGGCCAGCAGAGCGGCGCGGACGCCGTCGCCGTGGCAGCCGCAGGGCTCAAGGACGCGAATGCGCTGGTGCGCCGCAGGACGCTCGAAGCGGTCGTGACGCTCGGACAGTTCCCCACGAGGCCGAGTCTCGTGCCCGTCGACGACATCTACCGCCAGCTGTTCGATCCGGATCGATTCATCCGGTGGGCGGCGCGGATCGCGCTCGAACGGACGCCGCGCGCCGAATGGGCCGGTCGCGTGCTGAAGGAAACGAACACGCTCGGCGTGATGGAAGGGCTGCTCGCCTGGGTCCGCACGGCCCACGGCGCATCGCTCGCGCCGGCGCTCCAGAAGCAATTCGCGTTGATGCGTCAACCCGGACTCTCTGTCGACGATCACCTGCGGTTGCTGCGCGTGTTCCACTACACCATTACCGAACTGCCCAGTCGGGATCTGGATCAGGCTCTTCGAACCGAAGCGTTCACGCTGTGGGCGTCACGGTTGCCGACGGCCGACGATCGCCTGAACCGGGAAATCGCACTCACGCTGGCCTACACGCAGCACCCGCAGGCCGCCGCGACGATTCTGGCCGCCATGCCTCAAGGAGATGAGAAACGGGAGGTGCAACTGCACTATCTCTACGCCTTGCGAACGGTCGCGACCGGGTGGACGCCGGCACTGCAACAGCAGCTCGGCGCGGTCTTCGAGCGGACCACACGCTGGCGCGGTGGCATCGGCAATGCGGTGAACACCATCTTCGACCAGACGATCGAGCGGTTTCCTGAGAGCGAGCGTGCGAACGTCTACAAAGCGGCCCCGACCTTTGGACCGGTGCTGATCGTGACGGATGCTGCGGTACCGGCACCCGGAGCCGGCGGCAGAGGGAGCGGCGGGAGAGGTGGGCGAGTCGGCAGGGGTGGCCGAGGCGCTGGGCAGGACAAGCAGGAGGCGTTCGAGCGTCTCGTCTACTGGCCGGGCCTCGCCGGGTCGCTGCAGGCCGACGGTCCGCGGCTGGCGTTCACGGGCGGTCAGATGGTGTCACCGACATCGGGACACCGGCAGACCGAGGCGGCGATCGACACCGCACCGGGGCGCCAGATCTTCGAAACGTCGTGCGCGTCGTGCCACAAGTACGGAGCCGTCGGGACGGCGTACGGGCCCGATCTGACGGGACACAAGCTGACGCGGCTCGACCTTGCCGAAGCTATGTTCTATCCGGCTCGAAAGATCGACGAACGCTACTACGTGACGGTGGTCGAGACGACCGACGGCCGCTCGATTCGCGGCGTGGTGGTCACCGACGACGCGCAGAATCTGGTGCTGAAGATGGCGGACGCCGACGGGCCGGTGACCGTGGCCAAGGCGCAGACCCGGACGCGTCGTATCGAGCGGGCCACAATCATGCCGGACTTCTTCGAACGTACGCCGCGGATCAATTTCGAGCAGGTGCTGGCCTTTCTGGCCGTACCGGCGCCGGAGAAATGAGTCGTGCGTAATCTCCGTGGAGGAGACATGAGCGTCCGTCTGATTGCGCTAGGGGTGTGCGCCCTGATGCTGGGCGCGCCCGGCGCTGCTTCAGCGCAGGACGCGCCCACCGGGCGTCCGGCACCGTCGAACATTCGCGGCCAGGAGCACATGACCCTGCTGAAGAGCTTCAGTCTCGGCCACGGGCGCAACCTGCAGGTCCGCGCGGAGATGTACAACGCGTTCAACACCACGCAGTACGCCGGCGTGAATACGACCGCGACGTTCGACTTCGCGACCGGCCAGCAGACGAACCCGGCGTTCGGCTCCATCAGTGGCGTGCGCCCCAACTCGTTCCGCGTGATCCAGCTCGGCGTCCGGTTCACGTTCTGATTGGTGGATGACCGCCCGTCAACGACGGGCCTTACACACACACCCGGGGCCTCACGTGTCACACGTGACGCCCCGGTTGTGCATTGCCTGCTTGCCGCCTCCGTATCTTCGAAGCTTGGCCTCGAGCGCGTGAACTGGCTGACGCAGCGACGAACTTACTGGGCGCACGGGAGGGCGCCGGCGCTCGTCACGATGCAACTTGACCTCGGGTGGACGTACATCGCCGGCGTCGACCCGCTGGCCTTGTTCAAGGCGCACCCGGGCCGCTTCGAGCTGTGGCACGTCAAGGATGTGTTCGGCCTGAAGACGGTCAGTCCGTCGCTCGGGCCCAACGCGCGGGTCAGCAGCATGGCCCTCGTGCCCCTCGGCACCGGGCACATCGACTTCAACCCGGTGTTCGTCGAAGCCTCGCTTGCCGGCCTGAAGCATTTCGTGATCGAGCAGGACAACGCGGCCGCCTGGGGCGACTCGCTCGCCGCCGCGCGCGTGTCGTATCACAACCTGGCGGGAATGCTCACGTAAAGGCGCCGATCACGACAGTCAGCACGGTCATGACCAGGCCGCAAATCGCTGCTAGTAGATTGCGCTGATTCAAAAATCGCACCTGCGGCATGATGACCTCCGTGCACGTATACACAACGCCTGCGGCGGGCAGGACGTCACGCCAGAACTCTTCGCGCTGCTCCTCGGACAGGGCATCCGACTCCCAGGCGACCATCTTGCCGCCCGCCGTGTGCAGGAGCCTCTGCTTCATTTTTGGTGATGTGGGTTTCACGATCATCGTCGTCGGTGGGGTCGTTCTGCCTCGTGGTCATCGCCGGCCTCCTTCTCCCGACATGCGAGTGGTCAGCTGCAGATTACGGCTCCGAAGTGCCGCTTCGTGAACGCTCTGCCCGAACCAGACTTCAGATATTTCTCGAAGCGAACCACCGCTTTTTCGTTTGGGAATTCCATCGAGACCACAAGCGACCAAGGACGGTAACGCACGCTGTGACCGGGAGGGCCATGGTTGTGCCACTCGAGACGATCGCTGACGTTGTTGGTGATCCCCACGTAGTGGTGCGAGGGGTTGGAGTTACTTCGAATGATATAGACGATTCGCTTTTCAATTCCATGCATGCCTGATCCAGACGCAAGGAGTGGGCCAGCGCGAAATTGGAATGATTCTTCTAGTCGCGTCCTCTTCGTACGCGGATTGCCTGCCTAGCCGAAGCTCGCCCGAAGGGCGAGCGGAGGCTGGCTCGCCGCACTGGACGATTTCCGCAACTGGCTCATTCGGGAGGCGGGCTGAATGCGCCGCCGGACCGCCGAACACGGTCCACCTCGTCGTGCACCAAGTGCCGCATGCGAATGATGCCTACTGCTGCCGCAAAGCCTCGATCGGATTTACGTTCGAGGCGCGCCGCGCTGGCGCGCCGGCGGCGAGGGCCGTGACGCCGGCGATCAGCGCCACCGCACCGCCGATCGTTAGGGGATCGCTGGGGGACAAGCCGTAGACCACCGTCTGGACAAATCGACCGGCCCACAGGACGGCGGCAAGACCCAGCACGACGCCGATGGCGACGAGCCAAATGGACTCGCTCATCACCATGCCGATCACGGCCCTGTGCTGGGCGCCAAGCGCCAGGCGGACACCGATCTCGCTGGTCCGCCGCGCCACGTTGTAGCTCATCAAACCGAACAGGCCGATGCACGCGAGTAGAACGGCGAGCGCGCCGAACGCGGCGTAGGCGCGGGCGAACAACCGCTCCTGCGCGAACCGCTGCGAGATTTGTTCGCTCTGAGACGTGAACTCCTGAATCGGCAGCGTCGGGTCGACTTCGCGCATCGCGGCCCGCACCGTATCGGACATCGCCAGTGGCTCCCCCGTGGTCCTGAGCACGACGTGCAGGTTCCTTGACGTGGTCTGCCACACGCACCGATACATCGTCGGTGGGCCTGGATCGCGAACGCTCGCGTACTTCGTGTCGCGCACCACGCCGACGACCTCGAACTCGCCCGACTTCTCGAACGACTCGCCGATGCGCCGCCCGAGGACGTCGCCGTCCGGGAAGAGCCGGCGCGCAGCCGCTTCGTTGAGAATCGCTACCTTGGGTCCGGTCGCGCCGTCGCGATCAGTGAAGCTTCGGCCCCGTAGGACCGGAATCCCAATCGTCGCGAAGAACGCCGGCGAGACGTCCATCATGTACATGTTCTCTTCGGCCGGAGCCTGAGACGTTTGCCCCTGCTTCCACGTCGAGTACATGTTCGTGGTGCCGGAGAGCAGCCGCGTACGGGTCAGCGCGGCCGAGGTCACGCCGGGCACCGTGGCCATCCGTTCGAGCATCTGGTGGAAGACCCGCGAGGAGCGAGCGACATCGTAGCCGTTGATGCGGGGATTCACGTTGAACATGAGCAGGTTCTTCGAGTCGAAACCGACGTCCACGCCCTCGAGGTTCTCGAGCGTTTGCAGGAACAGGCCGGCGCCGACGAGGAGCACGAGCGACATCGCGATTTGCAGTACGACCAGCCCCTTGCCAAGTACGGTACGCGAGCCGGTGACGCTGCGGCCGCTCTGCTTCATCGCGCCAGCCAGATCCACCTGCGTCGCCCGCAGGGCCGGTAGGAGGCCGAAGACAACCCCGGTCAGCATGCTGACGCCGGCGAGGAATCCGAACACCCGCCAATCGGGCGGCGCCGTCTGACCGAACGGAAGCAGCCCCTGCAGCCAGTACGCGAGGAGGCCGCCGAGCGCCCCGCCAACGCTCGAGAGAAGGAGACTCTCCGTGAGCAGCTGACGGAGCAGCCGACCGCGCGTGGCGCCAATCGAGAGGCGGACCGAAATCTCCCGGGTCCGCTCGGTCCCCCGTGTCAGCAGGAGATTCGCGACGTTGGCGCAGACGACCAGCAGTACGATCACCACGACGACGCTCAGGAAGCCCGCCGACCGCCGCGTCTGGGGAGGGACGTCGTAGTAGCCGTGGGCCGCTGGGTTGATCAGCAACTCCGGCACCGCCGTGCCACGCTGCCGGTTGGTCGACAGGGCCTTCTCGTCCGCCGTCAGCGACGACTGGTACTCGGCCATGCCCGCGATCGCCGTGCGCTGAAAGACCATCGCGAAGTTCGCGCCGACCTGCTCAATCGACACACCCGGCTTCAGGCGACCCACGAGTTGCAGCCACCAGTAGGTCGGCTGCTGCATGCGCGGAATCTCGACCCTGGCTGGCGGCGCGAAGAGGGCGTCGAACGCCAGCGGCACGGTGACGTCGGGAGCGTCGGCGCCGAGCCGCTCGATGCCGGTGAAGTCGGCGGGCGTCACGCCGACGATGGTGACCATCTGACCGTTGATCGACACGACGCGGCCGATCGCGGACGGCTCGCCCCCGAACCGCTTGTTCCAGTACGCGTGGCTGATTACGGCAACGGGCGGTGCGCTCGGCCTGTCATCGGCCTCGGCGAAGACGCGGCCCAGAACGGCGGGCACGCCGATCACTGTGAAGTAGTTTCCGGTGGCCTGATAGCTGGCGGCCAGCTGGGCGTTGCCGTCCACGAGGACGTTCAGGCTGCCCATCGGCACGCCCGCGGCCAAGCCGGTGAGCGTCGTGTTGGCGGCACGCAGCTCCTCGATCATCGGAAAGGAGAACGTGGACCGGATGTTCCGCGTGCCGGACCTCCCCGAGTAGCCGTAGTCGTTCGAGTTCCTGACCGTGTCGTTCGGGCCAACGTGGTTGAACCGGACCAAGCGCTCGGGCTCGTGAACATTCACGGTCTGCAGGAGCAGGCCATTCACCGCCGTGAACAACGCCGTGTTCGCCCCGATGCCGAGCGCGAGCGACAGGAGGACGACGAGCGTCCAGGTCTTGGTGCCGAGCAGGACGCGGACGGCGAGGCGCAGATCCTGGACGAGAGCGGTCATGGGTCGCCTTTCGGATAGTCGGACCCCCATTAGATGTTGGCTTGCGGCCGATCGTTTACGGTCAGCTGGGACGATGCGGACATGCTGAGAAGCAGTGCTGTGGACTGACGCGCTGTTTGTGACCGACCGCCAGTTGCGGACATCGTCCAGCGCGGCCCAATCCATTAAACGATTAGGCTCAACTTTTTACAGACCGACCTGAACGCCGAGCCTGCAAGTTATTGACTTTACTGGCTTTACAGAGCTGGCTCCTCGGGCGCCGGTGTCCTATGCTCTCAGCACCGCACTCGGATCGAGTCGCGATGCCCGCCAGGCCGGCAGCAAACAGGTCACCGCGGCTACGAGGATCATCGTGGCCGCCACGCCGGCCACCGTGGACACATCTGTCGGCCGCACACCGAACAACAGCGACGCGATCAGCCGGTTGAGACCGAAGGCCCCCGCGAGCCCGATACCAACACCGACGCCGGAGAGGACAAGTCCCTCACTCATGACGTGGGCGAGCACACTCGATCGATTCGCGCCGAGCGCCATCCGGATAGCGATCTCGCTCCGCCGTTCCGCGACGATGGACGAGACCACCCCATAGGTGCCGACGGCGGCGAGCAGCAGCGCCAGACCGGCAAAGACCCCAAGGAGTTGCGCCAGGAAGCGAGGCCGCTGGATGGATTCAGCCAGCACCGTCTCCATGTCCCGGAGGCGGACGACCGGTACCGACGGGTCGAGCTGTTCACGGACCGTGCGCTCGATGGTCTGCGCCAGTGCCGCTGGTGTGAGCGTGGTGCGCAGCACCACGTGGTTGAGGGGCGCGATCCCAAGGCCCGGAGCGGGCCTCGCAACCTGCTGAACTGACATGTAGAGCTCAGTACCTGTTTCCTGAGCGACGCCCCCCTGCTTGACGTCCTTCGCGACACCCACGACGGTAAACCACGGGGTCTGATCGTTGCAGCACGGCTTGACGCGCTTCCCGATCGGGTCTTGTCCTTTCCAGAACGTGTCTGCGAACTTTTCGTTGACGACCGCGACCAGACCCGCAGACGAGGCATCGGCCGGCTGAAAGCTGCGCCCGCGTACGATCGGAACGCCCATCGTCTCGAAGTAGTCGGGAAACACGTACTGATAGAAATCGACGATGTGGAACGGTCCGACTGACGGAACCGTGGCGTCAGCGACACGTGTATTGGACTTGAAGGAGGACCGGTCTGGCGGCAGCCCCAACATGGCCGTCGCGGCCTCCACACCCGGCACGGCGCGCAGCGCATCGAGAACGCGCTGATACCCCTGCATACGAATCACCGGCCCCGGATAGGTGCGGTCCGGCAGCGAGACCGAGAACGTCACCAGGCGCGACGTCTCGAATCCAACGTCGACGTTCGCGAGGTTGTACACCGTGCGGATGAGCAGACCCGCGCCGATGACGAGGATCACGGCCAAGGCGACTTCGCCGACTACCAGAGCGCGGCGCACGTGACGGCGTGTCCCACCGCCGGCACCTTTGGCGCCGGCCTCCGTGAGCGTGACGGCGAGACCTTTCGCGCCGATGTGCCGAAGCTGCGCCAGTCCGAAGAACAGGCTGGTCACCATCGCGATGCCACAGGTGAACAGCAACACGGGTAAATCGACGCTGACCTCGGTCGATCGCGGCAGAGCGCGGGGATACGCCTGCGTCAGTGCGTGCAGACCGAAACGGCCGATCCACAACGCCAGTGCGCTCCCGGCGATCGACAGCAGTGCGCCTTCGGTGATGAACTGCCGCAGGAGACGTCGCCGGCTGGCACCAAGGGCCGTGCGCACCGCCAGCTCACGACGGCGTACGGCCGCACGCGAGAGCAGGAGGTTGCCCAGATTGGCGCAGGCGATCAACAGCACCAATCCGGCGGCAATCTGGAGCGTCCAGATCGCCCGGCTGGCAGAGCGTACGATCTGATCGTGGAGGGGCCTCAGTTGCAAAATATGGCCGGCGTCGGGATTTGACGCCCGCGCCGCGGCATCGGCCGGCATCGGCACGAACATGTGATCGGTGACGCCGACACGTTCACCCCACTGGTCGTTGAGCACCCGCAGTTCCGTTTCGGCTGCCTCCGCCGTGACGTGGTCTTTCAGCCGGCCGATCACATACAGGCGGTGAGCGCGGCGGTCCCCGGGATTGAGCGGGCTCAACCCGAGTGGCAGCCAGATTTCCGGCCGCATATCCATGACATCGGCGCCAGGCGGCATGATGCCGATCACTTCGCGCCGCAGGCTGTTCACCTCCACCATCTTGCCGACGATCGGCTGCCCTCCAAAGGCGCCTTGCCACAACTCGTGCGAAAGAATGGCGACAGGTGGCAGCGGCGCCGCGGGGTCGCTCCGGTCAGTTTCTCCACGAGCGAAGAACCGTCCCTGGGCAGGCTGCAGGCCGAGCGCATGCAGCAGATGCTCGTCCACGTTCACCGAACGCACGCGCCGGGCTCCGTCGTTCGCCGTGAGATTCACTTCGCCCGCGCCAGGCGCCCACGCGCCGATCGCCGCAAATGACCGAGTGACCTCGCGGAATTCCAGGTATTCCGGCGCCGACAACGGGACCTGCGGCTGGCCCCAACTGAGGAATTGTGTGGTCACATACATCAACTGGCCGGACTTCGGATACGGGAGGGGCCGCAGGATGACGCCGTTGAGCACCGAAAAGATTGCCGCATTGGCGCCGATGCCGAGTGCGAGCGTGATCACGGCGGTCGCCGCGAACAGCGGCGCACGACGGAGCTGGCGCAGCCCGTAGCGGACGTCGCCGCCCACGTCGTAGATCCACAGCAGACCCCGCGCCTCGCGCCCGCTTTCCTTCCAGCGCAGCGGATCACCGAACTCGCTGAGCGCCCGTCTCACCGCCTGATCGCGGGGAACCCCCTCGGCGGCCAGGGCGTCGGCGCGCGCCTCGACGTGGAAGCGCCACTCGTCCTCCATGTCGCGTTCGATGTTGCGGCCCCTGACGAGCGCGGCCATGAACGACCGCAGTCTGGCGAGCAGCGTCATAACTATCCCTCCGTGCGGATCTCAGACATCTCCGGTCGCGGCCGACAGCACCAGCCCAATCCCCTCGGACAGGCGCTGCCAGTACGCAAGTTCATCGCGCAGCCGGCGCCTCCCTGCCGTGGTCAGGCGGTAATACTTCGCTCGCCGCTTGTTGTCCGATAGGCCCCATTCCGAGGTAATCAGGCCCTGGTGCTCCAGCCGGTAGAGGGCGGGATACAAGGACCCCTGCTGAATCTTCAGCTTGTCGTGGGAAACCTGCTGGATCCGGAGCAGAACGCCGTACCCGTGCAGAGGGCCGAGTGAGATGGCCTTCAGGATCAGGACGTCGAGCGTTCCTTGCAGCAGTTCGATCGTCGGCGGCATGACTCTCCTCGAATGACATAGAGAATCTAGCGCCGGCACTCCTAGGATGTCAAGGAGAAGCGCCGGTGGCGACTTCCTCTTGACAATCCAGATATGAATCCTGATCGGCGGGGCCGTGCTCGCGGCGATCGCCCATGAGGGGATGCCGGCGATTCGCAGCAGCCAGGAGCTGCTGGCCTGGCTCGATCCGCGCCTGACACGTCCACACAATCGCGCGGTGTTCGATCTCAAACCGTGACGAGTGTCACGCGAGCCGCTCGTCCACGTCGCTGGTGGTCCCAACATAGTGGGCGTGCCGGCTCGCTCTCACTCCGCAGGACGTAGACGAATCGCCGCCCGATGCCGCGTATTGGATGACAACGCTGCGCATGTTTCGGGCCATCAGAATCCCGAATGTTTTTTGCGGGGCGTTGTGTTCTGAGACCTGGGGTACGCAGATTCACCGCCGTGAGACGGAGGCCTCAAGTGCAGAAAGCGAGTGGATGTGAGGAGGTCCGACTTCGCCCGCTTCGCGGGCTACGTCGAGACAGCCTCCGCCAGCCGGATGCTCGCTTCTTGGTGCGTCGCCGCACTGGACGATTTCCGGGAGGCGAGAGGCGCCGGCGTGATGCCTTAGACGGTGCGGGGTCGCCACGGCTCGTGCGCGTGCGCGAGCCAGACCAGCTCGGGGTCGAGCGCGCGCACGCGCAGCTGGCCTTCGGTGTGCGGCTCGTCGAGCTCGCCAAACCAAACCGCCACGTCGCCGCCAACGACGACCGGGCGCCCGCCAGTCTCGACGACGACGACCTGCATGCCGCGTGTG
>Ga0184612_10000029_pt1 | contig 58227 bp, 47 predicted proteins | sample PLM3_60_coex_FD_133163 | JGI IMG/M metagenome (GOLD analysis project Ga0184612, IMG submission 133163) | Groundwater sediment microbial communities from an aquifer in East River, Colorado, USA - PLM3_60_coex | ecosystem: Environmental > Terrestrial > Soil > Riparian zone | place: USA: East... | reverse complement strand
GCCGTCCGCGGCGGCCTCGCTGCCGAACAGCTCCATTTCAAAGCGTTCCGGCTGCAATGTTGCGCAGTTCAGAACGACGAAGGGTCCATCGGCGCGTTTCGATCGCTGATGAATCATCCGGGCGACCACTTCCTTGCCGACGCCCGCGGGACCGGTGATAAGGACACGGCTGTTGGTCGGGGAAACCCGGTCGATCAATTGCTTGATGGCGTTGATACCCACGGACTGGCCGAGCAGATCGCCCTCGGCGCCGAGTTTGCTGCGCAGTTCTGCGACCTCGCGCCGCATCCGCGCGTCCTCCAGCGCCTTGCCAATGCGGACCAGCAAATGCTCCGACTTGAACGGCTTGTCGATGAAATCGACAGCGCCGAGACGCATGGCTTCGACGGTGGTTTCCGTGCTGCCATGGCCGCTTATCATGAGAACGGGCATGGACGGGTATTCCCGCTTGATGACCTCGAGAATCTGCAAGCCGTCGAGCGAACTGCCTTGCAGCCAGATATCGAGGACGACCAGATTGGGCTGACGCTGGTGTATCGCCGCCAGCGCCTCGTCGCTGTTGCCGGCATCGCGGGTTACATAGCCCTCATCCGTCAACAGGCCGCCGATCAGCATGCGGATATCGGCCTCGTCATCGACGACCAGGATGTCAGCCGCCATGGACCGCCCTCGCCGCCGATTCTTCCGGTTCGAATCTGGACGCGGCATCGGCCTGTTTGCGGAAAATCATCCGGATCGACGCGCCGCCGCCTTCGCGGTCGCCGAGCGCCAGAAGACCGCCATGGTCTTCCATGATTTTCTTCACGATTGCCAGGCCAAGGCCTGTACCGCGAGCCCGTGTCGTCACATAGGGTTCCGTCAGGCGTTCGCGCCCTTGGACGGGCAATCCGCGGCCATTGTCACTGATAATGATGGACACATCCTCCGGACTCTCGGCCAATGCAATATGAATGCGGCCGATTTCGCGTTTTCCATCATCGGTCGCGAGTCGCCCGTCAATGGATTCGCCGGCGTTCTTCAGCAGATTAGTCAGCGCCTGACCGATCTGCCGGCCGTCGCAGATCAGCTGCACAGGGTGACCGGGGAAATCGGTGGTGAACTCGATATCCGGATTCCCCGCCCGTTGCAGGAAGATGGCATTGCGACACAGCTCCACCGCATCGTTGCGCTCCATCACCGGTGCCGGCATGCGCGCGAAGGCGGAGAACTCGTCGACCATGCGGCCGATATCGCCGACCTGGCGCACGATCGTATCGGTGCAGGTGGCGAATGTTTCGGGATCGCTGGTGATTTCCGCGAGGTATTTGCGCTTGAGCCGTTCGGCCGACAGTTGGATCGGCGTCAACGGATTCTTGATCTCGTGAGCGATGCGACGGGCCACATCCGCCCAGGCCGCCTTGCGCTGCGCCGACATCAATTCGGTAACGTCGTCGAAAGTGACCACAAATCCGATCAGCCGCGCGGCTATGAATTCGGCGACGATGCGCACCAGGAGCGTGCGGGTCTCTGCACCCCGCTCCAGATTGATCTGCGATTCGGCGATCCATGAGGGTCGCAAGCGGGCCGATTCGACCAGCGGCTCCATCTCCGGAATGATCTCGGCGATCGGCGTGCCGATGCGCGTGGAGAGATCGACGCCGAGAAGATCGGACGCCGAGCGGTTGGGCAGATTGATGCGCGCCGCATCGTCCAGGCCAATCACGCCGGCGGAAACACCGGCGAGGACGCCTTCGGTGAACCGGCGGCGCTCCTCCAATTGTCTGTTGGTCGCGACAAGTTCCTCCCGCTGCGAACTGATCTGCTCGGTCATGCGGTTGAAGGCGCGACTGAGGGCGCCCAGCTCATCGCCAGGCTCGCCTTCGGGAACGCGCGTATCCAGCTTTCCTGAGCCGATCAGATTGGCGGCCGCCATCACCGTGCTGACCGGACGCACGATGCGATTGGCGAATGTGAGCGCCGCCCAGATCGCGACGAACAGCAACAGCAGAGCGACCGCAATGACGACAAAGGCAAATCGCGTCTGGACATCGAAGTAGTTTTCTTTCAGCCGGTCATAGGCGTGGACCGCTTTCGTGATCATGTCGATATGCTTGACCACGGAAGGTTCGATCGGGCGTCCGGTGAGCAGGAAGCTCTCCGAAGACGTTCCCAACCTGACCAGCGCGCGAAGACGATCGTTGCTTGCCGTTGGAAAGACGAGAACCTGCCCCGCCCGCGCGCGATCGAAAGAGTCATCGGAGAATGTGAGGTCGAACTGCATGGCGACGCTCAGTTCAGCGCTGGCCAGGACATTCCTGTCGACATCGATGATGACCGCCTCGTCGATCGGGCCGCCCTGGGTCCAGCGAGTCAAGATCGGTTCCATCGCATTGCGATTGAATTGGTCGGCGCCGGCCCGGTTCTTGAGTTCGGTCGCCAGCCCCACCGTGCTGCTGGCGATGATCTTCTGCTGATCCTTGATGTAGGTCTTGGCGACATTGTCCGAGCTTCGGACCAGCGTGCCGATCTGCTCGGTGAAGTATTCGTTTACCGCAAAAATAACGAAGAGAACCGAGAACAGTGAAATGGTGATCGTCGGCACCATGGCAATCAGGCTGAACCACACGACCAGCCGCAGGTGCAGTCGCGCGCCCAGCAGGCCGCGGCGGCGTTCCAGCCAAAGGGCGATGAACTGCCAACTGACAACGGCGCCGAGCAGCAACAGCAGCACCAGATTCAGAATCAACAGCAGCATCACGGTGGTCTGGCTGATGTCGTCGCCGAACTCGCCGGTCAGAGCGAGATAGGTGGCGAATCCCGACAGCACCGAGGCGACGAGCAACGCGATCGCCAGCACGCGCGTGATGGTCGGCCTGTGCGCGAGATCACTCAACCGCCCGAGGATATCCGCCTTCTTTATTGAATTGATAATTGCCATGTCCGATAGGGGTCCGGCCGGCCGCCGAGCGCTCGGGCCGACGCGCCGAACCTTTCTGTCTTCATCGCACGCTGCGGATGACCTTGATATCCAATTCCCGGATCTTCTTGCGTAGGGTATTGCGATTCACGCCCAGCAGCTCCGCCGCCCGGATCTGGTTGCCGCGGGTGGCATCCAGGGTCAAGGCAATGAGCGGCCGTTCGATCTCGCGCAGGACCCTATCATAGAGACCCGCCGGCGGAGAACCCTCGCTATGGGCGGCAAAATAGGCCCGCAGATGGCGCTCGGCGGCCTCACCCAGGGATTCGCGCATGTCCGCGGCGGTTCCGCCTTTCTCCTCCGTCCCGGTCGCCTCGCCCAGTTCCCGCTCGATGATATCGGCGCCGATCACGTCCTCGCTATAGAGGACCGCGAGGCGGCGGACGAGATTTTCGAGCTCCCGGATATTGCCCGGCCAAGGGTAATCCCGCAGCCGGTCGAAGGCCGTGATGTCCAAGGACTTTGCCCCCAGCCCCTCCTGCTCGGCCAGATCGAAGAAATGGCGCACCAGTTCCGGAATGTCGTCGGCCCGCTCCCGCAGCGGCGGCAGGCGCAGCGGCACCACATTGAGGCGGTAGAACAGGTCCTCGCGGAACAGGCCCTGGCGGACGAGCTGCCGCAGGTCGCGATGGGTGGCGGCGATGATGCGCACATTGGCGCGGATCGGCGTCCGGCCGCCGACGGTCGTATACTCGCCCTCCTGCAGCACGCGCAGCAGCCGCGTCTGCGCCTCGGTCGGCATGTCGCCGATTTCGTCCAGGAACAGCGTGCCGCCCTCGGCCTGCTCGAAGCGGCCGCTCTTGCGCTGGAGAGCGCCGGTGAAGGCGCCCTTCTCATGGCCGAACAATTCGCTCTCGATCAGGTCGCGCGGAATGGCCGCCATGTTGATAGCGACGAACGGTCCGGCGCGACGGGGGCCATATTCGTGGAGCACCCGGGCGACGATCTCCTTGCCGGTGCCCGATTCGCCAGTGATCAGCATGGTCAGGTCGGTGCGCATGACGCGACCGAGGGCGCGATAGAGGTCCTGCATTGCCGCCGAGCGGCCGACGATCGGCAGCTGCTCGTCGCGGCTGTTGCTGTTGGCAATTGCCTGGTTCGGGGTCGAGAGGGCGCGCTGCACCACCTCCACCAGATGGTTGAGGTCGAAGGGCTTTGGCAGATACTCGAAGGCGCCCCGCTCGGAGGCTTTGAGGGCGGTCAGCAGCGTATTCTGGGCGCTCATGACAATGATGCGCAGCCCCGGCCGCCGCCGCTGGATGCGCGGTATCAGGTCGAGCCCGCTTTCATCGGGCATGACCACGTCGGTGATGACAAGGTCGCCGATACCCTCGTCGATCCACCGCCAAATCTGCGCGGCGGTTCCGGCCGTTCGGACCTCATGGCCAAGACGGGATAGCGCCTGGGTCAGGACGGTCCGGATTGAACGGTCATCATCGGCAACCAGGATCGTTGCGGGTCCGGCCATGGTCAGCCCTCCGGCGCCAGGGGCAGCCGCACATCGAATTGAGTGCGGCGGCTGGTGCTGCGGCATTCGATGATGCCGTCATGATCCCGGACGATCTTCGCCACCAGGGCGAGGCCGAGTCCCTTCCCTTCCAACTTAGTCGTGAAGAAGGGGTCGAACAGGCGAGGCAGATGCTCCTCGGGAATGCCCTTACCGTTATCCTCGACCGTGATGCATAGCGGCAGGTCTACCCGGTGCAGGCCGCCCGGCGCCTGGACCCGCACGCCATGCAGATAGGCCGTCCCCATCGTGATCGTTCCTGTTTCCTGGTCAGTGGCTTCCGCCGCGTTCTTCACGAGATTCAAGAACAATTGAATTAAGAGATCGCGATGCCCAAGGACCGGCGGCAGCGAGGGATCGTAGCGTTCGACGAAACGACGATCCCTGGCGAAGCCGGCCTGGGCCACCTTGCGCACATGGTCGAGGACTTCGTGGATATTGACGGGGACGCGGCCGATCGGCCGGTCATCGGCGAAGATGTCGATGCGGTCGAGAATGCCGACCACGCGATCCGTCTCGTCCCGTATCAGGCGCGCCAGCTCGCGGTCGGCCGGCGGCAGGCTGCCTTCCAGAAGCTGGGCGGCGCCGCGGATGCCGGAGAGTGGATTGCGGATTTCGTGGGCCAGCATGCCGGCCATGGAGGTCACCGTGCGCGTTGCGTCGCGCTGGTTGAGATGGCGGTCGATCTTGCTGGCGATCGTCCGCTCGTGAATGTTGACGATGTAGCGCCCAGGCCATTCGCTGACCGGAGCGATGCTGATGCCGACCAGCCGTCGTCCCAGGCGCGGCAGCTCCAGCGCCACCTCATGTTCCGACAGGCTGCTATCGTGTTCCCGGGCCTGCTGCAGAAGGAGTACCAGCGGGCTGTCCGCGCCTGCGACGTCATCGAGCTTCCGCCGCATCAGGGCGTTGGCACTGAGGTCGAAAAACTGCTCGGCCGCCGGGTTGGCCAGTTGGAAAGCGAGATCGGCACCGATGACGAACACCGCCGTCGGTATGGAGTTCAGCAACGCCACACCGTCGGGGCATTCCGGCGCGGCAGAATCGTCCGCTATGTGCAGGCGAAGGGAAGACAACGACCTGCCCATCGTTCCCTCTCCCATTAGGCTGCCAGCCGCTCGAGCAGCGGCTCGTAGAAGCGGCGGATCGTCTCGACCGCGGCAGCGGGATCCTCGATACGGTTCACCGTCGCGCGGAACTCGCCGGACGCCGGCAGCCCCTTGCTGTACCAGCCCAAATGCTTGCGGGCGATGCGCATGCCTATTGAAGCGCCATAGTGGCTGAGCATGGCATCATAGTGATGCAGCAGCGTATTCAGCTGCGTCGACAGCAGCGGATCGGGCAGACGTTCGCCGGTGCGCAGGAAATGCATGACTTGGCGCAGGAACCAGGGCCGGCCATAGGCGCCACGGCCGATCATGACGCCATCGGCGCCCGACTTGGCAAGCGCGTCCGTGACTTCGGCAAGAGTGGTGATGTCGCCATTCACGACCACCGGCAGCTTAACGCTCTCCTTGACCTCGCGAATGAAGCCCCAATCCGACCGGCCCTCGTAGAACTGGCAGCGGGTGCGGCCATGAATGGTGATCATCTTGATGCCACTCTGCTCGGCAACGCGCGCCAGACTGGGCGCGTTCCGGTTGGCATGATCCCACCCAGTGCGCATCTTCAGGGTCACCGGCAGCTTCACCGCCTTGACCGTGGCCTCGAGGATGCGGCCCGCATGGACTTCGTCGCGCATTAGCGACGAACCGGCATGGCCGTTGACCACCTTCTTCACTGGGCAGCCGAAATTGATGTCGATGAGCGCAGCACCGCGATCTTCGTTTAGCTTGGCCGCCTCCGCCATAACGTCGGGCTCGCAGCCGGCCAGTTGGACCGCCATAGGAAACTCCTCGGGCGAGTTCTTCGCCATCAGCATGGTCTGGCGGGATTCGCGGATCATCGCCTGGCTGGCAATCATCTCGGATACCACGAGACCCGCGCCCGACTGCTTTACCAGGCGGCGGAACGGCATATCGGTCACGCCGGACATTGGCGCGAGGATGACCGGAGCTTCAAGTTGGACGGGGCCTATACGAATGCCCATAAAGTAGGCAACCTCAATGTCTGCTCATGAATTAGGCGGGATAATGATGCGGCGCAATCGCTTTGGCAAGGGAAAACCCAAGCCGCGCAAGCCGTTAACCTATAAGGACATCCTGGACGAATTTCACGCCGGGGTAGGCCAAGGTCAGCAGCAGATACACCACCAGAACCAACCGCGCGGCCCGGCGCCCCCGCAGGCCCGTGAGGTTATGGACGATCAGCAGCGCAACAATGACGATGAATGCAGCAACGGCAAAGATCGTCTTGTGGGTGAAGGTGAAGAACTGGCCGGACTCGCTATAGAGGGTACCGATACCTGTCAGCAGGCCTGCCGCCAACTCAGCGGCGCAAACCCAGAGCAAGACGTTCTGCAGCCGCTCAGCATCAGCGATGGCCGGCAGCCGAGCAACCAGCGGCCCTGGTTCCCGGCGCTTGAGCGCCCGTTCCTGCAAAAACACCGCCAGGGCGGCAATGCCGGCGATGGTCACGAGGCCATAGGTCGTAACCGAGGCAAGAATATGGGCATCGAGCCAGACCTGGCTGCCGGGCCGCGGCGCTTCAGGTTGGGGCAAATAGCTGATGGCGGCGAGCACGGCGACGCAGAAGCAATAGGGCAGCATCAGCACGGCCAGCCGGCGCGCAGCCGGCGAAAACGCGGCGCAGAAAATGAACAGTAACATGGTCGCGGCATTGCTGATCGTCAGCGCGCCGCCGAGCCCGGCGAACTCGTTGCCGGCCAAAAGACGGAATGCCGGCAACGCGACGCCAGCACCGGCCACGAGCAGCAACGGCCAGGAGACTCCACCGAGGGCGCGGCGGGATTGGATCAGGGCGGGAATCACCGCGAGAACGGCAACAATGGAATAGGCGTGCTCGAACATGTCCGGATGCGATTACGGTGGGCGTAGCCCGCTATCAGCTTTGTCCATGCTTGGCAACCTGGGCCATTGCCTATAGCGTCTGCCGCCACGGGGCTCAGATGGTTGGAAATGCAGTATTAATCGTCGCCGCCGGCAGCGGCCGAAGGCTGGGCGGTGAAGTGCCGAAGCAGTATCTGGCGCTGGCGGGACGCAGCGTCCTGCGGCGATCGATCGATGCGTTTCGATCCCATACCGATATCGACGCCATACGTGTTGTCATCAGCGGCGACCATCGCGATCTCTATGCGAAAGCGACAGACGGACTTGATATGCTGCCGCCGGTCATCGGAGGCGCCGCGCGCCAGGAGTCGGTGCGCAATGGCCTGGAAAGCCTTGCCGGGATGAAACCGGACAAAGTGCTGATCCATGACGCAGCCCGGCCCTTTGTCACGGCCGATGTCATCGATGGCGTGCTGCAGGCGCTGGACCGCCATCCCGGCGCCATTCCGGCCGTGCCGGTTATCGATACGCTGAAGCGAGGCAGCGATGGCACTATCGGCGGCACCGTGGATCGCGGTGGATTGTGGCGCGCGCAAACGCCCCAGGGTTTCCGCTTCGGCGCTATCCTAGAGGCGCACCGGAAGCTGAGCGACCGGCAATTGACCGACGACGCGGCGTTACTGGAGGCTCAGGGCTTGAGCGTCGAACTGGTGCCGGGGGCGGAAGGGAACTTCAAGATCACGACAATGGAAGATTTCGAGCGTGCGACGCGGCTGCTGACTCCGGCGCGAGATTATCTCACCGGCAATGGTTTCGACGTGCATCGCTTCACGGCGGGCGATCATGTGACGATCTGCGGCGTGCGTGTCGAGCATTCGCACGCGCTTGAAGGTCACTCCGATGCCGATGTGGGGCTGCATGCCATCACCGACGCCATACTCGGCGCCATCGGTGCCGGCGATATCGGCCAGCATTTCCCGCCGACCGACGCCCGCTGGAAGGGCGCGGATTCCGCAGCCTTTCTGAGTCATGCGGCCAGTCTGGTCGGAGAGCGCGGCGGGAGTGTCGTTCATGTCGATGTGACGATTATCTGCGAACGGCCAAAGATCGGACCTCATCGCGAGGCGATGGTAAGGCGCGTCGCCGAGATTCTCGCGCTCGCGCCCGCGCGTGTCAGCGTCAAGGCAACGACGACCGAAGGCCTCGGTTTCACCGGCCGGCGCGAAGGCATTGCCGCGCAGGCGACGGCGACCGTCGCCCTGCCCACCTGAGCAATGACATCGCTGCAAGATCTGCTGGCGCGCGCGGCCGGATTGCTGGACGCCTATCGTGCGAAGAACGCGAAGATCGCCACGGCGGAGTCCTGCACCGGCGGGTTGATCGCGGCGACGCTTACGGAGATCCCCGGCTCATCCGACGTCGTTGACCGCGGCTTCGTCACCTACTCCAATGCGGCGAAGACAGATCTGTTGGGTGTCACGGAGTCAATGCTTGCGGTGCATGGCGCAGTCAGCGCCGAAGTGGCTGAAGCCATGGTGCGGGGCGCCCTCGCCCGCTCCGCCGCCGAAGTCGCCGTAGCCGTCACCGGCATTGCCGGACCCGGCGGCGCCACCGCGACGAAACCGGTTGGCCTGGTTTATCTGGCCGCGCAGTGGCGCAATAGAGAGCCGGTGGTGGAAAGGCATCAATTCGGCGGCGACCGCGCCACCGTCCGTCTGGCGACCGTTGACCGTGCCTTCGATCTCCTTGAGCAAGCGATCAAAGGCTAGGCGCGTCTTCGGCGTCGATTTCAGCGGCGCCACCGACACGGCGCGCCGCCTCTGGATCGCCGAAGGACGGTTGGAGAAGGGCCGACTGTCGATCGTCGATTGCGCGCCCATCGGCCGATGGGCTGGATTGCGTGCGGTGCGGGCCGAGTGTCACGGCGCATTCCTGGACTTGATCGCCAAATCGCCGGACGCACTATTCGGCTGCGATTTCCCGTTCGGTCTGCCGGAATTTCTGATGCAAAGCCGCAACTGGCTGGAGTTTGCCGGCGAGTTCGACAGGCAATTCCCGCTGCCCGAGGATTTTCGCGAGCATTGCCGCAAGCTGGCCAACGGCACCGAGCGGCGCCGGGCTTGCGACAGCGAGGCGCGGGTTCCCTTTGCCGCCTATAACCTTCGTATCTATCGCCAGACGTTTTACGGAATCCGCGATGTGCTGGCCGCAGCCATCGCGCGCAAAGCGGCGGCTATCATTCCAATGCAGGAATATGCACCAGACCGTGCCTGGATTGTCGAGGCCTGCCCGGCATCGACATTGAAATCTCTTGGACTCTACCGACCCTACAAAGGCACGGATAGAAGTCACAGGGCACATCGACGACGCATTCTCGATCGCTTCCAAGAGATTGGATTGATAGCGAACGTCGAAGGTAAGTTACGGAAACTGCTGCTGGCCGATCCTGGCGGCGACGCCCTCGACAGCGTGATTGCCGCCGCCGCGACGGCGCGGGCTTATCGAAACGGTACGCTCATCAAGCCGCCATCGCCGCTGGAACTCGTCGAGGGCCGGATTATCTGGTGACCGGACTCGCGGCGCCGTAGAGCTTGTTGGCACGGCTCTCGAAGGCGGCGACCATCCGGCGCACGGCCTCGTTGAACAGCACGCCGATGAGCTTCTGCAGCACCGCCGACCGGAATTCGAAATCGACGAAGAAATCGATGCGGCAGTGATTGTTGCCGTGGGACTCGAATTGCCAGTGATTATTGAGATGGCGGAACGGACCGTCGGCATAGGCGACATCGATACGCTGGCCGGAGCGATCGAGCTTTACGATGCTCGTGAATCGTTCGCGGAACATCTTGAAGCCGATCACCAGATCGGCCATCACTTCGTCCGCCTCGCGCTTGCGGATGCGCGCGCCGACGCACCACGGCAAGAATTCGGGATAGCGTTCGATATCGGCGACGAGATCGAACATTTGCTCTGGCGTATAGGGCAGCACCCGCTGCTCGGCATGTGTCGGCATGTCTAGAAGCTAAGGTCGGGTTCCCCGGAGCTGGCCAGCCGCGCCGCACGCATTTTCTGAAAATCGTCGCCGGCGTGATAGGAGGAACGAGTCAGCGGCGAAGCCGAGACCGTGAGAAATCCTTTGCCCAAGGCGTGGCCCCGATACTCCTCGAACTCTGCCGGCGGTACGAAACGCTCGACCGGATGATGGCGCGGCGTCGGCTGCAGATACTGGCCGATGGTGAGGAAGTCGACATCGGCCGAGCGCAGATCGTCCATCACCTGCAGCACCTCGTCCCGGGTTTCGCCCAGGCCAACCATGATGCCGGATTTTGTGAACATTGCGGGGTCGATTTCCTTCACCCGCGCCAGCAGCCGTAGGGAATGGAAATAGCGCGCGCCCGGCCGCACAGGCCGATAGAGCCGCGGTACGGTCTCCAGATTGTGATTGTAGACGTCGGGCCGCGCCGCCACGACCGTCTCGATCGCGCCCGGCTTCTTCAGGAAGTCCGGCGTCAGCACTTCGATGGTCGTGCCCGGCGCGCGCTCCCGCACCGCCCGAATGACGCGGGCGAAATGCTCGGCGCCGCCATCGTTCAGATCGTCACGATCCACCGAGGTGACCACGACATGAGCGAGGCCGAGTTCACCGACCGCTTCCGCCACATGCTCGGGCTCATGGGGATCCAGCAGGTCCGGCTTGCCGGTGGCGACATTGCAGAAGGCGCAGGCGCGGGTGCAGACGCTGCCGAGAATCATCACCGTCGCATGCTTCTGCTTCCAGCATTCGCCGATATTGGGGCATGCCGCCTCCTCGCAGACCGTGTTCAGCTTCAGCCGCCGCATCAGGTCCCGGGTCTGGTGATACTCGGGCGAGGTCGGCGCCCGCACGCGAATCCATTCCGGCTTGCGCGGCGTCGGGGTGGCCGGGTTCTTGGCCTTCTCGGGATGGCGCGCGGCGGCGATATCGGAGACGTTCGTCATGGCTTAGATGTGGATCGGCCGGCCATAGGCTGCAAGCACCGCCTCATGCATCATTTCCGAGAGCGTCGGATGGGGGAAGACCGTGTGCATCAGCTCGGCCTCGGTGGATTCCAGCGTCCGGGCAATCGTATAGCCTTGAATCAGTTCCGTCACCTCGGCCCCTACCATATGGGCGCCCAGCAATTCGCCGGTCTTGGCATCGAACACGGTCTTCACCATGCCCTCCGGCTCGCCCAAGGCGATGGCCTTGCCATTGCCGATGAAGGGGAAACGGCCGACCTTGACCTCTTTGCCCGCGGCCTTGGCCGCCTTCTCCGTCATGCCGACACTGGCCACCTGGGGCCGACAATAGGTGCAGCCGGGAATATTCTGGGTATTCAGGGGATGCAGTCCTTTGATGCCCGCGATCTTCTCCACGCAGATCACACCTTCATGGCTCGCCTTATGGGCCAGCCAGGGCGGGCCGACGAGATCGCCGATGGCATAGACGCCCGGCTCGCCCGTGAAGCCCCAAGGATCGGTAACGACATGGGCCTTCTCGACCTTCACCTTCGTGCCTTCGAGGCCGAGCTTCTCCACATTGCCGACGATGCCGATGGCGAGGATCACGCGATCGACGGTGATCTCCGAAGTCTTACCGCCGGCCTCGATGGTGGCGGCGACATTGTCCGCGCCCTTCTTCAGGGATTTCATCGTGGCGCCGGTCATGATTTTCATGCCCTGCTTTTCGAATGCCTTGCGGGCGAAGAGCGATATTTCCTCGTCCTCGACCGGCAGCACACGATCGACCACTTCGACGACGGTCACCTCCGCGCCAAGGTCGCGATAGAAGCTGGCGAATTCGATACCAATTGCACCTGAGCCAACGACCAGCAGCGATTTCGGCATTGCTTCCGGCACCATGGCTTCCTTGTAGGTCCACACCAGCTTGCCGTCAGGCTCGAGGCCCGGAAGGCTGCGCGCCCGCGCGCCCGTGGCGAGGATGATATTCTTGGCGGTGAGGTCGGCGACCGGCTTGCCGTCCTTCTCCACCTTCAGCTTGCCTGTGCCGGCGAGGCGCCCATGGCCGTCGAACACGGTGACCTTGTTCTTCTTCAGCAGGAAGCCGACGCCCGTGCTCAGCTTGCTCGCCACATCGCGGCTGCGTTTGACGATCTTCTTGATATCGAAGTTCACGTCCTTGGCGCTGAAGCCATAGGCCTCGAGATTATGCAGGATATGGCCAATCTCCGACGTCCGCAGCAGCGCCTTGGTAGGGATGCAGCCCCAGTTCAGGCAGATGCCGCCGAGATGCTCCCGCTCCACCAGCGCCGTCTTCACGCCAAGCTGCGCGGCGCGGATCGCCGTGACATAACCACCGGGGCCGCCGCCGACGACGATGAGATCGAAGCTGGTGTCGGCCATGTTCAGATCCTCTCCAGCTTATCGCGCGTATAGGCGCCCGGCGTTGCGTCGCCCGTATTCACGACGCCACGCCGCTCCAGCAGCATGATCTCGCATTCCGCGGCGGCGAACGGCTTATGCTCGACGCCGCGCGGCACCACGATCATTTCTCCGGCGCTGAGCTCCACTTGGCGGTCGCGGAAATCCATGCGGAAGCCGCCCTTAAGGACGATGAACATCTCGTCATCCGCATCGTGCTTATGCCAGACGAAATCGCCTTTGATCTTGACGATCTTCACTTCGTAGTCGTCGACCGTCTCGACCAGTTTCGGCGGCCAATGCTCGCTGAGACGCGATAGCTTCTCGGAGAGATTCACTCGAACGGCGTCGGCCATCGCCTGCTCCTACAGCAACATGCCCAGCGGTTCTTCGATCAGCTTCTTGAAGGCGGCCATGTATTCCGCGCCGACAGCGCCATCGACGACCCGGTGGTCCACCGAAAGCGTGCAACTCATGACGGTGGCAACGGCGAGTTGGCCGTTCTTGACCACCGCCCGCTGCTCGCCGGCGCCGACCGCCAGGATGCAGCCCTGGGGCGGATTGATCACGGCCTCGAACTGCTTGATGCCGAACATGCCAAGGTTGGAGAGCGAGAAAGTGCCGCCCTGATACTCCTCCGGTACTAGCTTGCCGTCGCGCGCCTTGGCGGCCAGCGCTTTCATTTCCGTGGAGATCTGCACCAGGCCCTTGTTGGCGGCATCGAAGATGATCGGCGTGATCAGGCCACCTGGAATGGCGACGGCGACGGAGATGTCGACGCGGTCATACATGACAGTGCCCTCGTCGCTCCAGGATGCATTGGCGGCTGGCACTTTCCTCAGCGTCATCGCCGCCGCCTTGATGATGAAGTCGTTGACCGAGAGCTTGTAGGCGCCCTCGCCCTTCTCCGGCGCTTGGGCGTTAAGAGCGGCGCGTCCCTTCAATAGCGCGTCGATCTCGCAATCGACGGTCAGATAGAAATGGGGAACCGTCTGCTTCGACTCAGTGAGGCGCTTGGCAATCACCTTGCGCATCATCGTATGGGGCACGACGTGATGGGGCGTCGGACCGGCCACCGCAGCGGCAGCAACCGGCGGCGCCGCCGGCCGCGCACCCGGCGCGGCGGCGGGAACGCCGCGCGCAACTGCATTGTCGATATCGGCCTTCACGATGCGGCCATGGGGACCGCTGCCGGTGATCCGCGCGAGATCGATGCCGGCCTGCAATGCCATCCGCTTCGCCAGTGGGCTGGCAAAGACACGCGCGCCGTGATCCTGGCCATTGCCCTTTGCCACCGCGGGCGCAGGAACTGCTGACGCGGTGGGCGCAGTAGCCGTAGGGGCGGTCTTCGCCGGTGTTGGCGTCGCGGCAGTTGGTGCCGGCGCCGCTGGCTTCGGCGCCGCCTTGGCACCGGCGCCGGCGAGCGCATCGGCGCTTTCGCCCTCCTCCAGAATCAGGCCGATCACGTCATTGACCTTGACGCCCTGCGTACCGTCGGCGACCATGATCTTGCCGAGCGTGCCCTCGTCGACGGCTTCCACTTCCATCGTCGCCTTGTCGGTCTCGATCTCGGCAATCACATCGCCAGCCTTGATCTTGTCGCCTTCCTTCTTCAGCCACTTCGCGAGATTGCCCTCGGTCATGGTGGGCGACAGCGCGGGCATGAGGATTTGAATCGGCATTGGCTCCTCCTTCCTGCGCTAGCTGCGATAACAAACGGCCTTGGCGGCCGCGACGATCTTGTCCACATCCGGCAGCGCCAGCTTTTCCAGATTGGCCGCATAGGGCAGCGGCACATCTTCGCCGGCCACCCGGGCCACCGGCGCATCCAGATAGTCGAAGGCCTGCTCCATCATCACGGCCGCCAATTCCGAACCGATACCCGCGAAGGGCCAGCCTTCCTCGACCGTGACCAGGCGATTGGTCTTCTTCACCGACTCGACGACCGTTCCAGTATCCAGCGGCCGGATCGTCCGCAGATTAATGACCTCGGCGTCGATGCCGTCCTGTGCGAGCTTTTCCGCCGCGGCCAAAGCGAAGCTCACAGGTCGCGAGAAGGTCGCGATCGTCACGTCCTTGCCCGGGCGCTCGATCTTGGCGCGGCCGATGGGCAGCACAAAATCCGCCGCCGTCGGTACGTTGAAGCTCTGGCCATAAAGAAGTTCGTGCTCCAGGAAAATCACCGGATTGGGGTCGCGGATCGCCGCCTTCAGCAGACCCTTGGCATCGGCGGCCGACCAGGGCGCGATCACCTTCAGGCCGGGGCAATGGGCGTACCAGCTGGCGTAGCATTGGGAATGCTGGGCGCCGACGCGCGACGCCGCACCGTTCGGCCCGCGGAAGACGATCGGGCTGCCCATCTGACCGCCGGACATGTAGAGCGTCTTTGCCGCCGAATTGATGATGTGATCGATCGCCTGCATGGCGAAGTTGAACGTCATGAACTCCACGATGGGCCGCAGGCCATGAAATGCTGCGCCGACGCCCAGGCCGGCAAAGCCGATCTCAGTGATCGGCGTATCGATGACGCGCTTGGTGCCGAACTCCTGCAGCAGGCCCTGACTCACTTTATAGGCGCCCTGATATTCCGCGACTTCCTCGCCCATGAGGAACACCTTGGGATCCCGCCGCATCTCCTCGGCCATCGCATCGCGCAGGGCTTCGCGCACGGTCATGGAGGTTGTCGGACCTGCAAAAGTCGGCTCGGCGGCGGCCTTCGGCGTCGGCGCGACTGGCTTTGCGGCCGCGGCGGGAGCAGGCGAAGGCGCGGCCGGTGCCGGCGCGGCTGCTGCCGCTTTCGGTGCCGCGGCAGGCTTTTCATCCTCGCCGGCCAGCCGCGCGATAGGCGTATTGACCTTCACATTCTCGGTGCCGGCCGGCACAAGGATCTCCGATAATTTACCCTCGTCCGCTGCTTCCACTTCCATCGTTGCCTTGTCGGTTTCGATTTCGGCGATGACGTCGCCGGAGCGGACATTGTCGCCCACGGCTTTCAGCCACTTGGCCAGCTTGCCCTCCGTCATCGTTGGCGACAGCGCGGGCATCAGGATTTCAATCGGCATGGAAACCTCTTCGGGCGGTTAACCCGCCTCAGGCGGTCGCTTCTAGCAGAACGTCGGTGTAGAGCTCGGCAGGATCGGGCTCGGGGCTGGTTTGGGCGAACTCCGTCGCTTGCGCGATGACTTCCTTGATCTGGCGATCGATGTCTTTCAGCTTCGCTTCGTCGGCAACGCCCTCCGCGAACAGCTGTTTTGTCAGATGCTCGATGGGGTCGTGCTTCTCGCGCATCTTCGTCACCTCTTCCTTGGACCGGTATTTGCCTGGGTCGGACATCGAGTGGCCGCGATAGCGGTAGGTCAGCGCTTCGAAGATGTAGGGCCCCTTGCCGCCGCGCACTTGCGCCACGGCCTTCTCGGCGGCCGCGTGGACTGCAACAACATCCATGCCGTCGACCTGCGCGCCGGGGATGCCATAGGCCTCGCCGCGGCGGTAGAAGTCCGTTCGTGCCGAAGCGCGCTCGATGCTGGTACCCATGCCGTACTTGTTGTTCTCGATCACGTAGAGCACCGGCAGTTTCCACAGCGCGGCCATGTTGAAGGACTCATACACCTGGCCCTGATTGATCGCCCCATCGCCCATATAGGTGACGCAGATGCCGCCGTCCTCGCGGTACCGATGGGCGAAGGCAAGCCCCGTTCCCAGCGGCACCTGCGCGCCGACGATGCCATGGCCGCCGAAGAAATTCTTCTCCCGGCTGAACATATGCATGGAGCCGCCCTTGCCCTTGGAATAGCCGCCGCGGCGTCCAGTCAGCTCGGCCATGACGCCCTTGGGCTCCATGCCGCAAGCCAGCATGTGGCCGTGGTCGCGATAGCTGGTAATGACCGTGTCGTTCGGCTCGAGGGCGGACTGAATGCCCACCACCACCGCTTCTTGGCCGATATACAGATGGCAGAAACCGCCGATCAGCCCCATGCCATAGATCTGCCCCGCCTTTTCCTCGAAACGACGGATCAGCAGCATGTCGCGGTAGAATTTCAGCAAGTCGCCGGATTCGGGCTGGCCGTCCTCGACCCGCCCTTTGCGCTTAACCCCAGAAGCCATTGAATTCTCCCGGAAAATCGCAGGCGCAGCGTGGCTGGCCCGACTTCAGCGTCGTTCACAAACTAGCGCCGGACAGTGCGTAAGACAAGCGACCGTAAACGATTGAATCATATTGCGAAACAATCAGTTATACAGATTTAAGTTAAGTTGAGCTGGGTTGAGTATTAGTGTGCTGCGCCCGGTGGGAGGAGCAAGGTCCGATCGTCGGGTTCGGCAAAATTCAGCATGGTCCGCGATTGCTCTTCCAGCATGTCGGGATCCAGGCTCTCGGCCCGAAGCAGCGACACGCGATGCTCGAGTGTCGCCCGCTCGGCCGACAGATCAGCGAGCAAGGTTTGGCTTTCGGCAAGCTCGCGCGAAAGCTGCAACCACGCGATCAGACCGCGATCGCCTTGCACCGCATGATAGAGGAAATAGGCGCAGATCGCGGCGCCGAAAATCTGCGGCGCCAGCGTGCGCAAACCTCTGCGGAAATCGAGAGCGTTCAGCATCTGGGCACGGAATCACAGTTGATTCCCCGACGTCAACAGTTATTCGAATTCGCGCTTCAACCGTTCCGCGTGGATTTCCGATCCATCGGCATCGAATACAGTGATCCTCGGCCAGCGTAGATGCATGCGCTTTTCGCGCAGCCGGTGGCGATAAGCCTGGGCTCGGTGAGCGCCCGATGGCGTCGGCGCCACAACGAGATTCAAGAGATCGTCCAATCCATAGGGTGTGAGCAAAGGTTCTGGCGCCCGGGCTTCCAATGCGACAGCCACCGCAGCGGAGCGTTCAAGCCAATGAGCGATGGCATCTTTGGTATTGCGATAGGGCGGCTCGCCATTGCGCAGATGCATGCGTGCCTGGTTCTTTACCGACCAGGGCACTCCGGCCAGGCGGCGGGCCAGTTCCTGCTCCAGCTGCAAATCGCGCACCGGCGTTGTGTCCGATGCATCAAAGTAGAGCACGTCGATATCCGCAAATTTCTCGCTTGGCTGATAGCCGTGGAGATGATCCCACACCGGTTGGCGCACGAAGCCGGCGCCGATGGCGCCGTCGAGCAAACCGAGCCCCCGCGCCGCTTCGATCACGCGCCGTCGGAACGGATCGTCGAGGATGAAATCGTAGACGTCTTCAGCGCTGCGCGGTTGTTGCGTAGGCACGGCCCGCCGTGGATCAGCCACCGGCCCGCAGTGTCGCGCGGCCCGCGTAGGCGGCGCTGGGGCCTAACTCTTCCTCGATGCGCAGGAGTTGGTTGTATTTCGCCGTGCGATCGGAGCGCGATAGCGATCCCGTCTTGATCTGCCCGCAATTGGTGGCGACGGCGAGATCGGCGATGGTGGCATCCTCGGTCTCGCCGGAGCGGTGCGACATGACGGCGCGATAGCCGGCCTTGTGCGCGGTCTCGACGGCTTCCAGCGTCTCGCTCAGCGAGCCGATCTGGTTCACCTTCACCAGGATGGCGTTGGCGATCCCGCCGGATATGCCTTTGTGCAGACGTTCGGTGTTGGTGACAAAAACGTCGTCGCCGACCAGCTGGATCTTGCTGCCGAGCGTGCGGGTCAGCGCCGCCCAGCCCTCCCAGTCATCCTCCGCCATGCCATCCTCGATGGTCAGGATGGGATAGCGCTTCACCAGATCCTCGTAGAACTTCACCATCTCGTCGGGGCCGAAGGTCTTGCCCTCGCCCTCCATCTTGTACTTGCCGTTCTTGAAGAATTCGCTGGATGCCACATCGAGGCCGAGCGCCACCTGCTCGCCGGGCTTGTAGCCCGTGCTTTCGATTGCCTTCATGATGAAACCGAGCGCTTCGTCGGCCCGCGCCAGATCCGGTGCGAAGCCGCCCTCGTCGCCCACATTGGTCGCCTGGCCCGCTGCTTTCAGTTGCGCCTTCAACGCGTGGAACACTTCGACGCCCATGCGGAGCGCCTCGGCGAAGGTCGGCGCGCCCACCGGCAGGATCATGAATTCCTGGAAGTCGAGGCCGTTATCGGCATGAGCGCCGCCATTGACGATGTTCATCAACGGCACCGGAAGAATGTGAGCCCGCGTGCCGCCGACATATCGATACAGAGGCAGGCCGGATTCAGCGGCCGCCGCTTTGGCGAGAGCGAGACTGACACCGAGTATGGCATTGGCGCCGAGGCGTGCCTTGTTGGGCGTACCGTCGAGATCGATCATTGCGCGATCGATCTTCAGTTGATCCAGACCGTCGAGGCCGGAAAGAATCTCGAAGATGTCGGCATTGACCGCCGACACAGCCTTGGTCACGCCCTTGCCCACATAGCGCTTCTTGTCGCCGTCGCGCAGTTCGACGGCTTCGTGGGTGCCCGTGGAGGCGCCCGACGGCACCGCCGCGCGGCCCATGGCGCCGGACTCCAGTTTCACATCCACCTCAATGGTGGGATTGCCGCGGCTGTCGAGGATCTCGCGGGCATGGATGTCGATGATCGCGCTCATCAGTGCGTCCCCCTAACGTTCAAGCGCGACGGGCTGCGCCTTGGCAATACGGTCGAATTCGATCAGCGTCTGCAACAGGCCGCGCAGCCGATGCAGCGGCACCATGTTCGGCCCATCGCTGGGCGCGTGATCGGGATCCTGATGAGTCTCCATAAAGACGGCGGCAACGCCGACGGCGATCGCCGCCCGCGCCAACACCGGTACGAACTCACGCTGGCCGCCTGTCGTGGCGCCCTGCCCGCCCGGCTGCTGCACCGAATGCGTCGCATCGAACACCACGGGATAGCCGGTCTGAGCCAGGATCGGCAGGCTACGCATGTCCGAGACCAGCGTATTGTAGCCGAAGCTGACGCCCCGTTCGCACAACAGCACGCTCTCGTTGCCGGTTTCCGCGATCTTGGCTGCGACCTGCTTCATGTCCCAGGGCGCCAAGAACTGGCCCTTCTTGACGTTGATGGCGCGCCCGGTCTTGCCGGCCGCCAGCAGCAGATCGGTCTGACGGCAGAGGAAGGCGGGGATCTGCAGCACATCCACCGCTTCCGCCACGGACGCGCATTGTGCCGGTTCGTGAACATCCGTCAGCACGGGACAGCCGAATTTCTCCCGCAGTTCTGCCATGATCGGCAGGCTCTTATCCATGCCGAGGCCGCGGGCGCTCTTGCTGCTGGTGCGATTTGCCTTGTCGAAGGAGGTCTTGTAGATGAGACCGATGCCGAGGCTGCCGGTGATCTCCACCAGGGCCTGACACATCTCCTGGGCATGGGCGCGCGACTCCAGCGCGCAGGGCCCAGCGATCAGCGTAAGGGGCCGGTCGTTGGCGATGGCGAGCTTGCCGACTTTGACGGTGCGCGGTGGCGACATCACGAAAATCCGAGCAGGGTTTGGGCGCCTTTCTTATCCAGTGGTGCCCGGCTTGTCGATGGTACGGCCCCGGCGCCTATGACGCCATGCGACGAATCGCGGCAAAGAAATCCGTCAATTTCACGGGATCGAGCCGCCCCTCGGTGCGCACGCCGCTACAAATATCCACGCCATAGGGCTGCACCGTCTTGACGGCCTCCAGGATGTTCCCGGCATTGAGGCCGCCGGCCAGAAACACGGGGCATTTCACGGTCTCGACGATCTGGCGGCTGCGGTTCCAGTCATGGGTCCGGCCGGTGCCGCCGAGCTCCTTGACTGCCAGCGACCGATTCCCGGAGTCCAAGAGCAGCGCATCGACCCGCGGCGCCACGTTCCGCGCCTCTTCGATGGCGGCATCGCCCGTCATATGCACCACCTGCACGATCCGGATTTCGGGCAGAGCGCGCCGGATGTCCTGATAGACCGATTCCTGGACGATATCGACCAGCTGCACCGTGTTCGTGCCGCAATGACGGATATGGTCGATGATCGGTCCGGACCCGGTGCGGCTGGTCAGCAGGAACGTGCCGATGAACTTTGGAATGGTCGCGGCGATGGCGGCGATCAGATCGTCCGGGATGACGCCCGGCCCGCTGGGCATTTCGGAAACGAGCCCCAGAGCCGACGCTCCATGGGCAATCGCCAATTGCGCCTCGGCGACCGAACCGATGCAGCAGATCTTGATGCGCGGCATCATGGGGTTAAGTCTGTGCTCGGAAAATCAGACCAGCCGGGACTGCTGGATGGCTGCGCCGATGAACGATGTGAACAGGGGATGGGGATCGAACGGCTTCGACTTCAATTCGGGATGAAATTGCACGCCGATGAACCAGGGATGGCCGGGCATCTCGATGATCTCCGGCAGCAGCCCGTCCGGTGACATGCCGGAGAAACGCAGGCCCGCCTTTTCCAACCGGTCCTTGTAATTAATATTTACTTCATAGCGATGGCGGTGCCGTTCGTCGATCATATCCTTGCCATAGATCGAGCGGACCAAGCTGCCGGCTGATAGCAGACAATCATAGGCGCCCAGGCGCATGGTGCCGCCCATATCCGCCTCTTCGTTGCGCCGTTCGACCACGTTGCCGCGCACCCACTCGGTCATCAGTCCGACGACCGGCTCGGCGCAGGGACCAAATTCGGTGGAGCCAGCATTGCGGATGCCGGCCAGGCTCCGCGCCGTTTCGATCACGGCCATCTGCATGCCGAAGCAGATGCCGAAATACGGCACCTTATGCTCCCGCGCGAAGCGGACCGCGGCCATCTTGCCCTCGGTGCCTCGTTCGCCGAACCCGCCGGGCACCAGGATGCCGTTGACGTCCTCGAGATAGTGGACAGCGTCTTCGCGCTCGAAGATCTCGGAATCTATCCAGTTCAGATTTACCCGCGAATTGTTGGCGACGCCGCCATGGATCAGCGCCTCGGCCAGGGATTTGTAGGCATCCAGCAACGAAGTGTATTTGCCGACCACAGCGATCGATACCTCGCCTTCGGGTGCGCGGATGCGCTCGACGATCCGGGCCCAGGTCGCCAGATCGGGCTCGGCCGAGCTCAAGCCGAAATGGCGGCACACTTCTGAATCGAACCCTTGGCCATGATAGGCGATCGGCACCTGGTAAATCGTGTCGACATCGAGCGCCTGGATCACGGCCTCCGGCCGGATGTTGCAGAACAGAGCGATCTTCCGCCGCGCATCCGACGCGATCTCGCGGTCGCAACGGCAGAGCAGGATATCCGGCTGTATGCCGACGCTCTGTAGCTCCTTGACCGAATGCTGAGTGGGCTTGGTCTTCAGTTCATGGGCCGAGGGAATCCAGGGTACTAGCGTCAAATGCACGAACAGCGACCGCTCGCGGCCCAGTTCATTGCCGAGCTGGCGGATGGCTTCCAGGAACGGCAAGCTCTCGATGTCGCCGACGGTGCCGCCGATCTCGCAGATCATGAAATCTGCACCCGCGGCGTCGCCGAGAATGAACTCCTTGATCGCGTCGGTGACGTGGGGAATCACCTGCACCGTGCCGCCGAGATAGTCGCCCCGGCGCTCCTTGGTGATCACCGTGGAATAGATGCGTCCGGTGGTGATGTTGTCGCTGCGGCGCGTGGAAACGCCGGTAAAGCGCTCATAATGGCCGAGATCCAGGTCGGTCTCCGCACCATCATCGGTGACATAGACCTCGCCATGCTGATAGGGGCTCATGGTGCCGGGATCGACATTCAGATAAGGATCGAGCTTGCGCAGGCGCACTTTGAATCCGCGCGCTTGCAGCAAGGCTCCGAGAGCCGCCGCCGAGATGCCCTTACCGAGTGAGGAGACCACGCCGCCGGTGATAAATATGAACCGCGTCATGGAATTCCGTTATGGCGCGAGTCGGGGGTCGCGGCAAGCCTTGGTTCCGACCTGCCGGGCGATTTGGCGGACAAGCAACACTTCCTATTGGTTGGTTGTCGGCGCGGTCGGCGCAGTACCTGTCGCGCCGCCGCCAGTGCTTTCCGTTGCACCACCGGCAGAACTTCCGGCCGCATCGCCGCTGCTGCCTGTGGCACCGGACAATCCATCGGTCGCTGGTGCTGTGGTTCCACCGCTCTCGACGGGAGCCGCCGGGCTTTCCGGCACAGCGGGTGCCGTGGTCAAGGATGGTGGCGCCGTTCGGTGCGCCGCGATGTACGCCAGCGCCAAGGTCACTGCAAAAAACGCCACTGCCAGCCAGCGCGTCACTTTAGTCAGGAAGTTCGCAGCGGAGCGGCCGGTCATTAGGCCACCCATGCCCCCACCGGAGCTGCCGCCAAGCCCGCCCAGGCCGCCTTCGTTCCGCTGAATGACCACGATGCCAATCAAGGCGATGGCGATGACCAGCAACATGACATTCAAGACCTGGCTTAACACGTCGCTCATAGATGTCCTCGGAAGGATTGGGCAGGCGGTCTGGCGCCGCCGGGTCCGCCCGCAACAGGGGGACGCGCGGCTATTTAGTCGCTTTCCTGCGTTTGCGCTAGGGGCATGAGCGAACGATGCCAGAAAAATCCTCGAGCTTCAGGCTGGCCCCGCCGACAAGCGCACCATTTACTTCAGAAATGCCCATTAACTCTTTGGCATTGGATGGTTTTACGGATCCGCCATAGAGCAGTCGGATGCTCGCGCCATCGCCCATGGCGGCTCTTGCCTGTTGGCGCAAGTGCCCGTGCACGGCTTTGACCTCATCGTTGGTCGGCACGCGGCCGCTGCCGATCGCCCAGACCGGCTCATAGGCGATGACAATCGTTGCGGAGCTGGCATTCGGCGGCAGGCTGCCTTGCATCTGGCTGCTGACCACTTCGATCGTCCTGCCGGCCTGGCGCTCCACCTCGGTCTCTCCGATGCAAACGATGGCTGTCAAACCGGCGCGAAGCGCCGCCGCGGCCTTGCTTCTGACGACATCATCGGTTTCGCCATGCCCGGCGCGCCGTTCGGAATGGCCGACGATAACAAAGCGGCAGCCTTGATCGGCCAGCATTTCGGCGCTGATGTCGCCGGTATGAGCGCCGCTCTTCGCCCAATGGCAATCTTGAGCGCCAAGCTGCACAGCGCTGCCGACGATGGCCTGTCGTACCGCGTTCAGCAAGGTCGCGGGCGGGCATATGAGGATATCCGCCCGCCCCGAAGCCGCAGCTCCGCCCGCTCGCGTCCAGGCCGCAAGATCGGCCGCCAGCTTCGCGCCGTCGGCCGCCAAGCCGTTCATCTTCCAGTTGCCCGCGATCAGCGGGCGCACGCCAGATTGCGCCATTGCCCCAGCTTCATTTCGAAAACCCGTTTGCCTCCTATCACGATAGGCGCATCGAGGCCAGCTTGGGGCCTCCGACCCCGCATCTGAAGGTTGGAACGCCGTTGCCCGGGTGCCCCCCCGCACCTATGATGCCGCGCGTCCGAAACCCTTGGGCTGTAAACCAAATCCTTCAAATCCGCGAATCGGAAAGAGCCTCCATCGATGCTGACTGCGCTTCGCTCAAAAGCTTCATCCTGGGTCGTCAAGATCCTGCTGGGCCTCCTGATGATCTCGTTCGCGGTCTGGGGCGTCGGCGATTTCCTGCGTGATGCCGGCGAGAAAGAAAGCGCCGTGGCCAGCGTCGGCGGCGAAGACGTCATGGCGTCCGAACTGCGCGCGCGGTTCGACTCCATCATCAGGGGCATTACCCGGCAATCAGGCGTAACAATCGACAGCAATCAGGCGAAGCAATACGGACTCGATCAGATGGCGCTCAATCAGCTCATCGACGATCGCACTTATTCGGCCTATGGCGCCAAGCTGGGTCTTCGCGTGCCTGCGGAGATGATCACGCGGCGAATTACCGCCGCGCCCACGTTCCAGAACGAAGCGGGGCAATTCGATCCAGAGCGGTTTGCAATCTTTCTGCGCAATTCGGACATGTCGGAAGCGCAGTTCATCGAAGAATATCGGGTCAGCACGATCAAGAGCTTTGTGGTCGGCAGCATCAACAACGGCATCGGCACGCCCAAGACCATGGCCGAAGCCCTTTATGCCTTGCGCGGCGAGCAGCGCGTCGCCAAGACCATGCTGATCGCCGACAGCAGCATTACCGAGCAGTTCACGCCCGACGAGCCTACGCTCGCGAAATTCCACGAGACCAACAGCGGCAACTATCAGGCGCCTGAATATCGCAGCGTTACACTGGTTCGCCTGGATCCGAAAACTCTGATCGGTCAGATGGTGGTCAGCGATGCGGAAATTACCCAAGCTTACGACTCCGACAAAGGGAAGTATCTGCTGCCGGAGAACCGGGACGTCGATACGGTTACCTATTCCGACGAGCCCGCCGCGAAAGCCGCCTTCGACCTCCTGAAGCAAGGGCGCACTCTGTCGGATGTGGCGCAGAGCAGCCAAAAATCCGTCGAGCCACATCCGGGCGTGACGCTGGATGCCTTCGCGAAGTTCTTTGGTGACGAGGTGGCAAAGGCCGCATTTGCCGCCGCGCAGGGAACCGCGACCGATCCCATGGAGACGGTCAATGGTTGGGTAATTGCGCAGCCGACGAAGATCTCACCGGCCCGCCAGCAGACGTTGGAAGAGGTCAAGGATGCAATCAAGCATGAATTGGCCTTGATCCTGGCCCAGGACCAGATCCTGGAGCTTGGCGAGCAATTTGAGGATCAGCGCGGGGGCGGGTTGAAACTGGAAGATGCGGCGGCGGCGCTCAAGCTGCCGGTAACCAGCATCGCGGCGACAGACAGCTCCGGGCATGATGAATCCGGCGCCGCCATTCCCGGTGTCGCCGAAGATCAGAACCTGTTGCAGATTATCCAGGCAACGGAGGAAGGGCGGGAAACCCGTCTGGAGGATGCAGGCAACGGCGCGTACTTCGCCCTGCGCGTCGACAAGGTCACGCCTGCGGCAACTCGGCGGCTGGACAAAATTCGCGACAAAGTCATTGCTGATTGGCAAGCCTCCAAACGCCGCGAGGCGGCAGCGGCCAAGGCTCAGGACCTCGCGCAGCGCATTCAAGGCGGCGAAGCTCTGGAGAAGATTGCGGCCGAGATCGGCGGCACGGTGCAGGCCTCCGAACCCTTCACACGGCAAGAAAGCGATCCGACCGCCAATCTTTCGGCCGCCCTCGTTTCAAAGGCGTTCGAATTGAAGGTCGGCGATGTCGCCAGCGGCCGGGCCGGGAGCGGCGACGGCGAACTCCTGGTAGTGCTGTCGGAAATCAAGCCGGTAGATCTCTCAAAGCGCAGCGTCGAGATTGCCGATCTCCGGGAAGAAATGAAGCAGCGGATCGCCGATGACATGGCGGCCCAGCTCAGCAGCGCCATGCGCGACGAGATCGGCGTCACGATCGATCAGGCCACGATCGATACGCTTTTCTAAATCATGCAAAGCGCGCCCGACTTCGATCCATTCCGCCGGATATACGAGGCGGGCCGGCCGCAGGTCGTCTGGACGACGCTGGTCGCCGATCTGGAGACTCCGGTGTCGGCCATGCTCAAGCTCACCGACGGCCGGCCGAACAGCTTTCTATTCGAATCCGTCCAGGGCGGCGCTACGCGTGGCCGCTACTCCTTCATCGGCCTGAAGCCCGACTTGATTTGGCGCTGCCGGGACGGCAAGGCGGAAATCAACCGCCGCGCCCGCCTCGATTCCGCCAAATTCCAGGCCTGCCCCGAACCGCCGCTGCAGTCGCTGCGCGAGCTCATGCAGGAATGTCGGATGGAGACGCCGACGTCGCTGCCGCCGATGGTCGCCGGTCTGTTCGGCTATCTCGGCTATGACATGGTTCGGCAGATGGAGCGTCTGCCTGTCAAGAACAAGGATGTGCTGGGCGTTCCGGAATCGATCCTGCTGCGGCCCACAGTTATCGCCATCTTCGACAATGTGGAAGACCTGGTCACGGTGGTGACTCCGGTCTGGCCGCGCAAGGATCTGGGGGCCCGCGCGGCGTACGACCAGGCCTGCGAACGGCTGGCCGAGATCATTGGCGATTTCGATCGCAATCTGCCGCATCAGCGCGACGGCCTCGCCGATCTGGAGACGCTGCCGGAGCCGGTTTCCAACATGACGCCGGAAGCCTTTCACGCCATGGTGCTGAAGGCGAAGGAGTATATTTTTGCCGGCGACATATTTCAGGCTGTGCTGTCTCAGCGCTTTTCCCTGCCCTTCAGGTTGCCGCCGCTGTCGCTCTACCGGGCGCTGCGGCGAGTAAACCCGTCGCCATTCCTGTTCCATCTCGATCTGGACGGCTTTTCGATCGTGGGCTCGAGCCCGGAGATTTTGGTGCGCTTGCGCGACGGCAAGGTCACCATCCGGCCGATCGCCGGCACCCGGCGCCGCGGCGCCACGCCGGAGGAGGATCAGTCCTTGGCCCGCGATCTGCTCTCCGATCCCAAGGAGCTGGCGGAGCATCTCATGTTGCTCGATCTCGGCCGCAACGATGTGGGACGGGTCGCGAAGATCGGCAGCATCAAGGTCACCCAGCGCAACGAGATCGAGTACTATTCCCACGTCATGCATATCGTCTCGAATGTCGAGGGCGACATCGAACCGCAACACGATGCCCTCGACGCCCTGATCGCCGGCTTCCCTGCCGGCACCGTCTCCGGCGCGCCGAAAGTGCGCGCCATGGAGATCATCGAGGAACTGGAGCCCGACCGCCGCAGCGTCTATGCCGGGGCTATCGGCTATTTTGCGGCCAACGGCGCCATGGACACCTGCATTGCGCTGCGCACGGCGGTGGTGAAGGACGGCGTCATGCATGTCCAGGCCGGCGGCGGCGTGGTCGCCGACAGCGATCCCGAAAGCGAATATCAGGAGAGCTGCAACAAGGCCCGCGCGCTCATTCGCGCCGCCCAGGAAGCTGTGCGCTTCGCCACGGACGGACGCAACCGATAGGCCAAGACCGGGCTAGTTCAGTGACAGGGCCGTTTCGGGATCGTGCGATGCCGCGATGTCGCTGACGGGCACCAGAACGATGCCCTTCTCTGCCAGCGTCGGCAGCCAGGCATTCAGCGCCGCGATGGTTCCCCGGTGGGGATGGCCGATGCCGACGGCAAAGCCGTTCTTCCGGGCTTCCGTTTCCAGGACCTCCAACTGCGCGACCAGGGCGTCGGCGCCGAGTTCATTGTCCAGGAACACGTTGCGTTCGGCAAAAGGCAGGCCGAAATGGGCAGCCAGCATCGGCGCGACGGTTTTCTTGGTCGTGCGGGAATCCACGAACATCAGGCCGCGGCGCTCCAGCTCTTCGAACAGCCAGCTCATCTGATCGGTCGAAGCCGTTACACGGCTGCCCATGTGATTGTTGATGCCGACATAGCCGTCGAAGCGATCCAGTGCCCAGAACAATTCGCGGTCAAACTCGTCGCGGGTCTGCGTCGTGCTCAGAGCATGGGGTCCGGGTGCGATATGGCCTTCCGGTTCCATCGGCACATGCAGCAGCAGCTCATGCCCCGCGGCGCGCCCCGCCTGCGCGAATTCCTGCGGATCCTTGGCATAACTCATGATCGCCAATGTAAGGGGTGCCGGCAGTGCAATGACCCGCTTGGCCGCAGCCCGGTCCAGCCCCAGATCGTCAATGACGATGGCGATGCGGACCTTGCCGTCCGTTGGAGCCGAAGTGACAGCATTGCGCCGCCAGAGGGGCACCGGCGCCTGGACGGCGATATCCGCCCCACCCCGGCTTTGAAGTCCGCCGCTTTCTGTGGACCGCCGGCGCCGGGAGCAATGGCCCCAAGTTGCACGGGGTCGGCCCGCCCGAAGTTTGCGCCGATCGCTTCAAGATCGGTCTCGGCCGAGGCTGCAACGATCGATTTGCCCATGGCCGCCTCGCGGTCGGATGCCAGAGGATCGGACCAGAACCAGCCGAAGGCGCTCATGATGATCAGGGCCAGGACTGCCAGCGCCGCCGCCTCGCGCAACGCGACATGACCCGCCTCCAGTAGCCACCGGGGTACGGGTCGGCGGGATATCCCGGCGTGCTGTTGGCGCTGGGTTTCCTGGAGAATCTCGCTCATTAAGGCCTCGAATCCACAACACGGGGAGCGAGCCGATTGGGCTTGCGGCCAACCGGTCCATCCCCTATGCCGAGTCGTTCAGGACTGTTAAACTGACAAAGTTAATTCGCTTAATAGCTGAGATCGGCGGAGCAAGCTACTGAAATGTTTCTCCTTATCGATAACTATGACAGCTTCACATATAATCTGTTCCATTTTCTGGGTGAACTCGGCGCCCAGCTGGTGGTGAAGCGCAACGATACCCTAACCGCGGCCGAGGCCGTGACGATGAGCCCCCAGGGCATCATTCTTTCTCCCGGTCCCTGTACACCCAATGAGGCCGGCATCTGCCTGGACCTGATCAAGGCGGCCGCCGGGAGGATTCCCGTCCTCGGTGTTTGTCTGGGTCACCAGGCCCTCGGCCAGGCGTTCGGCGGCAAGGTGGTGCGTGCGCCGGCGCCGCTGCACGGCAAGCTCAGCCAGGTGGCCCATCGAGGCGTTGGCGTATTCCAGGACCTCCCCACCCCCTTTACGGGCACCCGCTATCATTCCCTGATCGTTGACCGTGCCACCCTGCCCGATTGCCTGGAGGTCACGGCGGAAACCACCGATGGCATCATTATGGGCATGCAGCATCGCGAGCTGCCCCTCCATGGCGTGCAGTTCCATCCCGAAAGCATCGCATCGGAGCATGGGCACAGGCTGCTGGGCAATTTCCTGCGCATTGCCGGCCACAACATGCCGTCATCCAGGGCTGCATGAACGCACCAGCACCAGATTTTAAGGCGTTCGTCGGTCTGGCTGCCGCCGGAAAGCCGCTGACGTCGGAACAGTCGGAACAGGCGTTCGAGATCATGATGTCCGGCAATGCGACGCCGTCGCAAATGGGCGGATTTCTCATGGCGCTGCGAGTGCGCGGCGAAACCGTGGACGAGATCACCGGGGCAGTCCGCGCCATGCGCGCGAAGATGACTCGCGTCGACGCGCCGCCGGGCGCCATCGACACTTGCGGCACCGGCGGGGATGCCGCGGGAACCTGGAATATCTCCACCGCCGCAGCCATCGTCGTCGCTTCCTGCGGCGTTCCGGTGGCCAAGCATGGAAATCGAGGCCTGTCATCAAAGAGCGGTGCAGCCGACGTGCTGTCGGCCGTGGGCGTCAATGTCGATGCCGACATGGCGCTGGTGCGGCAATCGCTTTGGGACAACAAGATCTGCTTCATGATGGCGCCCCGCCACCATTCGGCGATGCGCCATGTGGGACCGACCCGTGTCGAACTTGGCACGCGCACGATCTTCAATCTGATGGGGCCATTGTCCAATCCGGCAGGCGCCAAGCGACAGCTCACGGGCGTGTTCTCCCGCGATTGGATCGTGCCGATGGCGGAAGTGCTGGGTAAGTTGGGCAGCGAGCGCGCCTGGGTCGTCCACGGCAGCGACGGGCTCGATGAGTTGACGACGACCGGGCCTTCCTATGTCGCTGAACTGAACGACGGTAAAGTCACGAGCTTCGAGGTAACACCGGAGCATGCCGGCCTGGCCTATGCCTCCGATGCGGACCTCAAGGGAGCCGATCCGGCCACCAACGGAAAGGCATTGATGGCATTGCTCGACGGAGAAGCCGGCGCCTATCGTGACATCGTGCTCTATAACAGCGCAGCGGCCCTGCTGGTTGCCGGTAAGGCCAAGGATCTGCGTGATGGCGTGCGTTTGGCGGCCTTCGCCATTGATGGCGGTACTGCGCGCCGAACGCTGCAACGGCTGATCGCGACGACCAACAGCGAAAAGGCGGCGGAGTGAGCGACGTCCTCGCCAAGATCTGCGCGGAGAAGCGCGAGCATATCGCTCGCCGCCGGGCTGAACGGCCGTTGGCGGCGCTGGAAGCCATGGCCCGCGCCGCTGCACCACCGCGGGGCTTCGCCGAGCGCCTGGCCCGCGAGGTGCGCCAGGGGCGCTATGGCCTGATCGCCGAGATCAAGAAGGCCTCGCCAAGCCGCGGCCTGATCCGCGCCGACTTCGATCCCGCAGCCTTGGCGCGCGCCTACGAGGCGGGCGGTGCGGCCTGCCTATCCGTACTCACCGACGAACCCTATTTCCAAGGCCGCGACGAATATCTTGCTGCCGCGCGCGATGCTGTCGACCTGCCGGTGTTGCGCAAGGACTTCATGCTCGATCCCTATCAGGTGGTGGAAACGCGCGCTCTCGGCGCCGATTGCATCCTCCTGATCATGGCAGCGCTCGCCGATAGCCGGGCCGCCGAACTGGAAGCTGCTGCTGTAAGTCTCGGCATGGATGTGCTCGTGGAAGTGCATGATGCCCCGGAGATGGAGCGCGCGCTGAAATTGAAGGCGCGCCTGATCGGCGTCAACAACCGCAACCTGAAAACCCTGGCTGTCGATCTCGCGACCACCGAGCGATTGGCGCCCATGGTGCCAAAGGACCGGCTGCTGGTGGCGGAGAGCGGTTTGTTTGCGCCGGCCGATCTCGCGCGCATGCACAAAGCGGGCGCGAGCATTTTCCTGGTGGGCGAATCCTTGATGCGCCAGCCCGACGTCACCGCGGCGACCCGCGCCCTGCTCGCCCGGCCCGCTGGCGAGCGGCTCAGCGCCTGAAGGCGATCACGGTGACCCGCCTCACCCATTTCGATGCCGAAGGCAAGGCCGCAATGGTCGATGTCGGCGACAAGGACGTCACCGACCGCGCCGCCACTGCCAAGGGCTCAATTTATATGCAGCCGGCGACGATTGCCCTGATCACCGCCGGCGGCGTCAAGAAAGGCGATGTCCTGTCGGTGGCACGGCTGGCGGGCATTATGGCCGCCAAACGCACGCCCGATCTGATCCCGCTATGCCATCCCCTCGCCCTGACGTCGGTCGCCGTCGACCTGGCCATCGATCCCGCGCGCAATGCCGTCGACATCACCGCGACCTGCAAACTAAAGGGCCGGACCGGTGTGGAGATGGAGGCACTGACCGCTGTCGCCATTGCCGCCCTGACCGTCTACGACATGTGCAAGGCGGCCGACCGCGGCATGCGCATCGCGGACATCCGCCTGGTGCGGAAGAGCGGCGGCAAATCCGGCAGCTTCGAGGCCGCTTGATGATCACGGTGGCGGAAGCGCGGGCGCGGGTGCTCGCCGCCTTCAAGCCCCTTGCCGCCGAGCAGGTGGCGTTGACTGCGGCGCTGGGTCGGGTCCTGGCCGAGGATGTCGCAGCGCGCGTGACGCAACCGCCTGCGGCCGTGTCGGCGATGGATGGCTATGCGGTGCGCGCGGCGGATGTGGTCAAGACTCCGGTGCGGCTCCGGGTTATCGGTTCAATTCCTGCCGGGCATGGCTATGGTGGATCGGTGCAAGCCGGAGAGACCGTGCGGATATTCACCGGCGCCGCCCTGCCGCCCGGGACCGATGCCGTCGTCATCCAGGAAGACACGACAGCGGATGGCGATCATGTTCAGGTCCGCGAATCCGTTCATGCGGGCCGCCATGTGCGGGCCGCCGGAACAGATTTCTCCAAAGGCGATGTCTTGCTCAAGCAGGGCCGGTTGCTGACGGCTCGCGATATCGGCATTGCCGCCGCGATGAATGCGCCATGGTTGCGCGTGACCCGCCGTCCGCGTATCGCGATTTTGGCCACGGGCGACGAAGTGGTGATGCCGGGCGATGCCATCGGCCCCAATCAGATCGTGAGTTCGAACAGTCTCTCGCTCTCGGCATTTGTCGCGGCCTGTGGCGCAGAGCCGATTCATCTGGGTATCGCTCCCGACGACCTCGGGGCATTGCAGAAAATGGCGCAAGCAGCCGTCGGTGCGGACCTTCTGGTCACCAGCGGTGGCGCCTCCGTCGGCGAACATGACCTCGTGCAGAAGGCCTTCGGCGAAGCCGGCATGGAACTGGATTTCTGGAAGATTGCCATGCGGCCGGGCAAGCCGGTGATCTTCGGCCGCATCGGCGCCACGCCGGTGCTCGGTTTGCCCGGCAATCCGGTATCGGCACTCGTCTGTTCGACGCTGTTTCTGCGTCCGGCAATCGAGGCGATGTTAGGGCGCCCGGAGGCGCGCGCGCCCATGCCCACTGCCATCCTCGGACGCGATCTGCCCGAAAACGATGGGCGTGAAGATTATCTGCGAGCCGAATCGTCATACGATGAAGTTGGCCGGCTCGTCGTGACGCCCTTCCCGAAGCAAGACAGTTCCATGCTCTCGGTTATGGCGCGGTCCGATTGCTTGATCGTTCGGCCCATCCGTGCGCCGGCGATCAAAGCTGGCAGTTCCGTGCCGATTGTCGCGCTTACCGGCGGCTGCCTTTCGATTTGAAGCTGCTCTTTTGCCGGCTAGTTACTCCGCGTGGCAAGTGTTGAGCGGCTCTAATGAAATTTGCGCATTTTGAGCAACTTGGGCCAGCATAGGTACCTATTATAACGGTATTTCTGACTGGATTCGTCAGAGATACTACCGTTAGGCTCTAACACGAAAGACATTGATTGCACTTCCTGCTGGCGTCTGGGGGCAAGGACCATCAGGGCAATGGGGACAAACACACAAGGCGGCGAAATTTGTCATCCTCATACGCCACGCCGGAACCCGGCAAGGCTGCTGTGTCTGACAAGACTGGCCAAGTCGCCCCATGGCACGAAGAGAGCGCTACCGCGTCTCATATCGATCACTTTCAGCTCGCATTCGAGGCCTCGCCAGCCGGCAAGGTGATTGTCGATCCCTCCGGCATCATCAAACTCGTCAACGCCCAGATCGAGCGAATGTTCGGCTATTCGCGAGAGGAACTGGTAGCGCAGCCGATCGAAATCCTGCTTCCCGAGAGGTATCGCGAAAGTCATCCAGAGTTGCGCCGTGGCTTCTTCGCCGCGCCGAAGGCACGCCTGATGGGCGCCGGCCGCGACCTATTCGGCCGCCGGAAGGACGGTACCGAGTTCCATGTGGAGATCGGCCTCAATCCCTATGAAACATCGGAAGGCCGGTTTGTCCTTGCCGTCATCATCGACATCTCCGAACGCAAGCGGGCTGAGGAGGAACTCAGGCGCAGCGAAGAATCGTTCCGTCTCATGGTCAGTGGTGTCCGCGATCATGCGTTCATCCTGCTGGACATCAATGGCCGGATCGCCGGGTGGAACGTCGGTGCCGAACGAATCCTCGGATACAAGGCGAATGAGGTCATCGGACAGCGCGCTTCACGTTTCTATGCGCCTGAGGAAGTAGCCGACGAGCATCCCGCTCGCGATCTGTCGGAAGCAGCTGCGGCGGGCCGGTTTGTCCGCGAGTGCTGGCGCCTGCGCAAGGACGGCACGCGGTTCTGGGCCGATCTGGCAATAACGACGCTACGCAATCCCGCCAAGGAACTCATCGGCTATGCCTATGTGACGCGCGATCTCACCGACCGTAAGCGAGCCGAGCAATTGGTCTATCTCGCAATTGAAGCGGCCCCGAACGGCATGGTCATGGTGGACGCGAACGGGCGGGTCGTCTTGGCTAACTCCCATGTCGAAGAGCTTTTCGGCTATGACCGCGAAGAACTGCTGGGGCAGCCTATCGAAATTCTCTTGCCGGAGCGGTTTCGGTCGCAGCACACCGCCTTGCGCGGGGCCTTCTTCAGCGCCCTGGAAACACGCTCAATGGGCCGCGGCCGCGATCTCTATGGCCGGCGAAAGGACGGCAGCGAAGTTCCGCTCGAAATCGGACTGAATCCAATCGAAACACCGGAAGGCCAGTTCGTGTTGGCCTCGATCATCGACATCTCGACCCGCAAGGAAAACGAACTGGTCTTGCGGGAAAAGGAAGCCCGGTTCCGCCAGATTTTCGAATCCGGGATCTTGGGGATTCTGTTCTGGGGTAGAGATGGCGAGGTCTACGACGCCAATGACACGTACCTCGACATCATCGGCTATGCCCGCGGCGATCTATTGTCGGGGCGTTTGAACTGGATAGCTATTACACCGCCGGAACATGTAACGGCCGAAATCGAAGCGGCCGAAAGCCTGCTGCAGTCGAAGAGGAGCGCTCCCCGGGAAAGAGACTATATTCGAAAGGACGGCACACGGGTTTCCGTGCTGATCGCCAGTTCGTTGTTCTCCAACGACCCCTTGCAGGGAATCAGCTTTGTCGTCGATCTCACGCAGCAGCGCAAGGTCGAGGAACAGCTGCGCCACGCCCAGAAAATGGAGGCGATCGGCCAACTGACGGGCGGCGTCGCCCATGACTTCAACAATCTGCTCCTCGTCATGCTCGGTAGCGCCGAGACCTTGGTCGAAGAGCTGAGTGAGTCGCCGAAGCTGGCAAACCTGGCGAAGATGTCGCTCACGGCGGCAATGCGCGGGGCCGAGCTCACGAATCGCCTGTTGGCGTTTGCGCGCCGCCAACCCCTGCACCCGTCGAGCGTCAATATCAATGGCATGGTTACGGGAATGGAGGGATTGCTTCGCCGGACGCTGCAGGAGGCGATCGACATCGAGTTGATCTGCGACTCCGATCTGTGGCCGGCGATCATCGACGCTTCGGCATTGGAATCTGCGATCTTGAATCTGGCGCTCAATTCACGGGATGCGATGCCGGAAGGCGGTCATCTCACGATCCAGACGGCCAACGCCACAATTGCTGAGGACAGCGTAAACATGCGGCCGGAGATTCCTTCTGGCGAGTTTGTCATGATCGCTATCACGGATGACGGCGCGGGCATGATACCCGATGTAGCGGCACGAGTTTTCGAACCCTTTTTCAGCACAAAGCCCGCGGGCAAGGGAAGCGGACTCGGCTTGAGCATGGTCTATGGTTTCGTCAAGCAGTCGGGCGGCCATATCTCGCTCCATTCGGAACCCGGCAGAGGCACGACCATACGCCTCTATTTTCCGCGTGCGGACGGCACCGCGCGCTGGGAGCCGGCCGCCGGCGTGTCGGTGTCAGTGCCGGCAGGTCGAGGAGAGACAATCCTGCTGGTGGAAGACAACGACCTGGTCCGCAACTTCTCGGAGATTCAACTGCGCAATCTCGGTTACAAAGTTACAACGGCATCGGATGGAGCAACCGCGTTGGAAGCCCTTAAGAAAGGTTCTTACGACCTATTGTTTACCGATGTGATTCTGCCCGGAAACCTTAACGGACCGCGCCTGGCTGAGGCCGTAAAGCAGCTACGACCGGGGATCAAGGTATTGTATGCTTCCGGCTATACGGAAGACGCCATTGTGCATCACGGCCGACTGGATCCAGGTGTGGAACTCATCAGCAAACCCTACAGTCAGCCCATGTTGGCGCGCAGGCTTCGGCAAATCCTGGAAGGGAAATAGAGCTGCAATTGGCGGCGGTAGAGGCCCGGATGCACAAAATGGAGACAATCGGACTGCACAAGAATGGCACGAATTCTCATTATCGACGATGAAAGCCTCGTGCGAACGTTCCTCCGGGAGGTCCTCGAGGGGGCGGGCCATCAGGTCATGGAAGGCGCCAACGGCGACGAAGCTGTCAAGATCTTTGCGGAATTTCGCCCCGATGTCCTGATCGTCGATGTGATCATGCCCGATCAGGACGGCATCTATGCAATTCGGGAAATCCGGCGCTTGATGCCGGAAGCGAAGGTTATCGCGATGTCCGGGATGCATTCGCTGGTTGGGTTCGACTATTTGAAGCCGGCGGTGAAACTCGGCGCCGACGTAGCGCTCTACAAGCCTTTCGCCCCTCGGGATCTTCTGCACACTATTGAACGGCTTCTTCCCGTCGGCGATGAAACGGAAGCCAAGGCGAACTAGCCTTCCGCAAAGCCGCGAATGTGATACTGTCGCCGACGGGTAACGACGTGCGAGATCGTGTTTCATGACCAACGGGCGGCCGTCGATCAGGTTCGCAAGCCATGACTCGGAATTCCTTTCCTGGGAATCGGCATTTCGCGCGCCCGAAGAGCGTTTGCGGGACTGCCTGATCGGCGCCTACCAGGGGTGGTCCGAGAAGGCGACGATCGCCATGCGCCGCCGTGAGATTCCGAAAATCATGATTCCGGTGATTATCAATCTGGGGCCGCCGTTCGGAGTCGATTCCACCGGTGGCGGCGACGAGGCCGGCATGGAGCGATACGGTTCCTTTGCCGCCGGCCTCCATGACCGTTACGCCGTGGTCGAGTCGTCTGGCCGGTCGCAATGCATGCAACTCAACCTTGAACCCTTGGTGGCGCGACGCATCTTCGGCTGTGCTATGGGAGATCTTGAGAACCGGGTCGTGGATCTCGGCGATATCCTCGGCGGCGGATTCAACGATCTGCTGGCACAGCTACATGACGCGCGCGACTGGAGCGACAGATTTGCGCTGCTGGACTCCTTCCTCGGGCACCGTCTTGCCGATGCGCCGGAAACCCGTCCGGAGGTGGCGTGGGCGCTGCGCCGGCTGCAGCAGAGCGGCGGCACGGTCGGGATCGGCGATCTCGCGGTGGAAATCGGCTGCAGCCGGAAACGTCTGATCGCCCTCTTCCGCGACCAGGTCGGCCAGACGCCGAAAACAGTTGCTCGTGTCATCAGGTTCAACCGCGTTGTCAAGCTGCTCGGCGCCGACAGCGCCATGGGCTGGGCGGAACTTGCCTATGACGGCGGGTACTACGATCAGGCGCATTTCAACCGTGATTTCCGGGATTTTGCGGGATACACGCCAAGCGAATATCTGAACCGTCAACTACCCCAAGGCGGCGGCACCCGAGACATCTAAGCCCGGCGGGAAAATTCATCCAAGACGCCGCGAGCTGCCGCGCCTAAGTTGGCTCCATTGCGCACTGGCTTTCACGAGCAATGGAGCCGCCCATGTCCGCCAAATCCGGCATCAGCAGACCCAACATATTTCCGGCGCTGAAGTACAGCGACGGCGCCGCCGCCCTGAAATGGCTGGAAAGGGCTTTCGGATTCCGGGAGCATGTCTCCTACTCTGCGCCCGATGGTACGATTGCCCATGCCCAGATGACTTTGGGAACTGGCATGATCATGCTGGGCTCCGCCGGCAAGCCGGATCCGAGGAATCCCTGGTCCACCGAGCGCCAGGGCGTCTATGTCTGTGTCGACGATATCGACGCTCACTATGCGCGCGCCAAGACTGCCGGCGCTGACGTCGTCCGCGAACTCACTGATACTGAATATGGCTCCCGGGAATACTCCGCGCGCGACCCGGACGGGCATCTCTGGAGTTTCGGCACCTATATACCCTGGAGCGAAAGCTAATATCCGTAGGCTAAGAATCGGTACCGGCGCGAATGGTGAGTTCGCGCCGGTCCGTCGATCGTCGTTGGAGTCGCTCACAAGGTGCCGACGATAACATCCGCACCGAGCGTCACGGCATCAGCCGTGTTGATCGTTGCAAGCACGTTCGTCCCGAAGAATTCGAACTCCACGTCGACACTCGCGCCCTTGTCGTTAAGCGTAATGAGCCCGGCGCGATCGGCCGTGGCCACATCGAGCTGGTCGAAGAACGCATCGAGATTGAGCACATCCTGACCGCCCGCCGCATTGCCGTCGAAATTGTTGATCACATCGTGGCCGTCGAGAATCGATGCGTACAGAACCGTGTCATTGCCATCGAACACAGTAATCAGATCATCGCCGCCATTGCCGTTCACCGTATCGTTCAGCAATCCGCCATTGATCGTGTCATTGCCGTCCGATGCAAGGATCGTGTCCGTACCATTGCCGCCGTTCAGGAAGTTGGCGCCGCTGTTGCCCTGAATGTAGTTTCCCAGGGCGTTTCCGGTTCCATCGATGTCATCGCTTCCGGTCAGAACAAGCTGTTCGATGTTGTTGCCAATTGCGTAGTCGGTGGAGCTATGCACCGTGTCGGATCCGGCACCGGCGCCTTCCGTGGCCACGTCCTTTGTATGGTCGACGAAATAGAGATCGTCGCCCTTCCCGCCGGTCATGGTGTCGATGCCGGCGGCGCCATCCAAGGTGTTGTCGCCGTCATTGCCGGCGATTGTATTGGCCAGCGTGTTTCCGATTCCCTTGCTATCGCCGTTGCCTGTCAGATAAAGCTGTTCCAGATTATTAAGCAGCGTGAAAGTGCTAGCCGAGCTGTAGATCTTGTCGGTACCGCCGGCCGCGCCGGCAAGCGACTCTGTGACAAGATCGCTGCTGCTGTTGACGTAGTAGGTGTCGCTGCCGGCGCCGCCGTCCAGCCAGTCGTCGCCGGTGCCGCCATCGAGCGTATCGTTGCCCTCTTCGCCGACCAATACATCGGTGGCGCTGCCGCCGTTGATGACATCGTTCCCGGTCCCGCCGAGTAGCAAATCGGTGCCGCCACCGCCCTCCATATTATCGTTGCCGCCATAACCGCGAAGGAGGTCGTTTTGGTTCGAGCCGGTGAGATTGTCATTGCCGGCAAAGATGGCGGAGAGAAACCCCTGGACATCGTCGGCGGCGCGATAGCCCTGGAAAGCGGCAGCCGAGACGGCGAACCCGCTGATGGAATACGACAACGCGCCGCTGTCGTAGCGCAAGATTTCATTGAGCGTGCCGCCGGTCGGCATGCCGCCGGTATAGGTGAGACCGACGCCGTGATAGACGATTTCGTCGTTGCCGATCACGCCAAACTTCGTCTGCCAGGTGTTCGGCGATTGTGTCACCAGAACGTTGCCGACGAGATCGGAGAAATCGAGAGAGTCGAAATCCATACTCTTGTTCGGATTGGCGATGAATGTAGCCATGTCGAAATCCTTTCGCATCTGTGGCTCCCGCGGCTAATGGCGCTCGGCCAAGGCCGCGGGGCGCCTGGAGACCCCTCAGAACTGGGTCTGCGGATTTCGTGATTTGGTTCAGAAAAAGTTACGGCGTCGGATCGGAGCCGCAATGATCGGCGCTGAAGGCCGTCTATTCTCCGGCCTTGCCGTCCAGCGCTTCGCGAACCACTCGGGAAAAATCGGCTCTCAAGAATGGTTTCTTGATCAGATCCGTATCGGGCAGAAGCATCGCCGGGTCCGGCGCATAGCCGGATATGTAGACGATCTTGACATCGGGCCGCGTGGCGCGGACATGGGCCGCGATGGCGATCCCATCCATCGCGCCGGGCAGGATAATGTCCGTCAGCAGCAAATCGATCTTTGCATTGGCGTCCAGCGCGGCGAGTGCGGTCGGGCCGTCCGCGGCCGAGATCACCAGGTAGCCGAACATCTCCAAATAAGCTTCCGCAAGTGAGCGAACATCCATCTCGTCCTCTACCAGCAGAACGGTTTCCTGCTGTCCCGCGGCGATCGGCGCCCCTTCAACGGCAGCCGCGGTGTCGGCAGAACGGACGGCTCTGGCAAGATAGATGGTCACCGTTGTCCCTGCGCCCGGCCGGCTCTCGATCTGGACATGGCCGCCCGATTGCTTCACGAAGCCATAGACCATGCTGAGGCCCAGCCCGGTGCCTTTGCCGACACCCTTAGTGGTGAAGAAGGGATCGAACGCGCGGACCTTCACCTCGTCCGACATGCCGGTGCCAATATCGGCCACCGAGATGACAATGTGATCGCCAGCCGGCACGCTGCCGGTTGCGACCGCCTGTTCCGGCGCCACTGTCATGTTGCCGGTGCCGATTGTCAGAGAGCCGCCATCCGCCATCGCATCCCGCGCGTTGAGCGTCAGGTTCAGCAAGGCCATTTCCAGCTGCGACGGGTCGACTTCCGCGCTCCAGATATCGGGAGCGAGATTAAAAGTAATCGCGATTTTGGGCCCCAGTGGCCGCTGCAGCAATGGCGCCATCGAGCGAATGAGTTCATTGACGTCGATCAGCTTTGGTATCAGCGTCTGACGGCGTGCAAAGGCGAGCAGTCGATGGGTGAGATCGGCGGCGCGCAGGCCCGCCTTGATGGAGGTTTCGATCTTGCGGCGAGTCGAGAACGCCATGTCCTTCTGCTCGTTCAAGAGATCGAGATTGCCCAGGATGATCGCCAGCAGATTGTTGAAATCGTGGGCAATGCCGCCGGTCAGCTGGCCGACTGCCTCCATTTTCTGCGACTGCTGCAGCTGTTCTTCCAGGTTCCGCCTTACTGTAATGTCCTGCAATGTACCTTGGACGGCGACCCGGCGACCGTCGGCATCATACTCGACGTCGCCGAGTTCCCGCACCCAGGCGATGCTGCCGTCGGCGCGCAGGAGCCGATACTCGAGGCTATAACTGTCTAGATTGTTTCGGACTTGATCATAAAGCCGTCTGACGCGCTCGCGATCGTCGGGGTGAATAAATTTTTCATAAGCCCCCTCGTTCGCCGGCATGTCGTCGTCGTTCATGCCGTAAATCGGCCCCGACCCGGACGACCACTGATAGGTTGCCGTGGCGAAGTCGGTCGACCAGTAGGCCAGGCGCGCCTGCTGTTGGGCGCGCCGAAGGCGCCCTTCGCTCTCGCTCAGCGCGAATTCGACCTGCTTCTTGTTGCTGATGTCGACGGCGACACCGCCGATATGCGTGATGTTGCCGCTACCGTCCTTGATCGGAAACTTGACCTCGTGGGTCCATTCCGCGCCGAGATCGGTGAAATGCACCTCGCGCGCCACGGCGTTCCCGGTCCGCAACACTTCGCGCTCGATGTCCTCCACTTCCTGAACGCCCCGGCTCTGTGAAAGCTCGCGCACGGACCGGCCGAGGATTTCCGCTCTTGGCCGGCCCCAGGAATGTTCGGCCCCGTGGTTGACCATCACGTAACGACCATTCAGATCCTTCACATACATGTCGAAGGGTGCGTGATCCATGAAACTGAGGAAGCGCGCTTCGCTCTCCGCCAAAGCCATCTCGGCCTTCTTGCGGTCGCTGATATCGATCGCCACGCCGCCGACGGCAATGGCCTCGCCATCGCCGTTCAGAATCGGGAACTTGACTTCAAGGGTCCAGGGAAACGGGCGGCGCTCCGGCAGATGAACTTCCCGCGAAACCATCTCGCCGGTCTCGATCACCTGCCGTTCCATGGCAAGAATATGCTCGGCGCCTTCGAACGGAAGGATCTCCGTGATCGTCTTGCCGATAATCTCTTCCGCGGGCCGGTCGAGCCCCTTGGCAGCCTTGCGATTGATCATCAGGAAACGGCAGTCCCGATCCTTGATGGAAATGAACACCGGCGCGTGGTCGACGAAAGCCTGCATGCGCGCTTCGCTGGCATGCAAGGCCTCTTCCGCGAGCTTGCGCTCGGTTATGTCCTGGGCATAGCAGCCGATGCCCACATTGTTCCCCGCCGCGTCGCGGACCGGAAACTTTACCACGATCAAGTGTTTGAAGATCCCTTCCCAGTGGTCGCTTAGCTCGCGAATCGATGCGCGTCCGGTCTCCAATACTTCGCGATCCTGATCGGCCAGCGCTGCCAGGCCCTTGCGCGGCTTCAGGTCGTGCAGCGTGCGGCCGCGAACCTGTTCAGCAGTGACGCCCTCCACCCGCTCGAATTCCCGATTCACGATCTGATACCGGCCTTGGCGGTCCTTCAGATACATGATCGCCGGCGCGTGATCCATGAAGGCGCGCAATCGGGCCTCGCTGTCTCGCAGCGCTTCCTCGACCCGCTTCTGATCGGTGATATCCTGAATCGTACCGATTTGCCGGGTTGGCTGGCCGGCGGAATCCAGTTGGAAATCGGCGAGATCGCGGATCCAGATCATGCTGCCGTTCGGACGGATGAACCGGTACTCCAGCGCATAGGATTGCCGATGGGAATCCGCGCGCTGATAAGCCAAGGCCGCCTTTTCCCGGTCCTCCGGATGAATCATCTGCAAATACTCGGCGTCGTTTTTTGCCATCTCCGCCACGGTAATCCCGAGCACATCCGCCGCCAGGTCGGAGGCAACGAAGCTGCCGACGTCGCTCATTGTTTGGGTCCAACAGGCGATCTTGGCGCGCCGCTCCGCCGTGAGGAGGGATTCCTGACTTTCGCGCAAAGCCGCTTCGGCAAATTTCTGTGCCGTCACATCCTGTATCGTGCCGATGAATCGGTTCAGTTTGCCGTGAGAATCCAATTCGACCTTCGTGATGCTGCGGATCCATGCCGTGTTTCCGTCCGGCTTCACCACGCGATACTCGATGTCATAGGATATCAGCCGCTCTCCCACTTCGCAGAACCAGGTCCTTACCCGCTCCCGATCGTGGGGGTGAACAATCTCGATGAAGTCCGCGTCGTTGGCGACCTGTTCGGCGGTGTAGCCGATGACAGCTTCGACATTCTCGGACCAAAAAACGCGTTCTCCCATTTCCGCGCTTTGATACCAGGAGGCGATGCGGGCCTGGCGTTCCGCTTCGATCAGGAAGGCGCGATAGTCCGCTAGTTCCCGGTTCGCCTTGCCGAGCTGCGGCACCTCGACTGTCGTGCGCAGGATAAACTTGACCGAGCCGTCCTCGTCCTTGATCGGGACAACACTCGTGATCCAACTCTCCTCGCCGAGCTCGCTGACATAGTGATCCTCGAGGCCATTGATCGGCTGCCCGGTCTGGATGACGGTGCGGTGATTTTCCTCAGCCGTATCGGTGGAAAAACGGCGCGGCCTGATTTCGGCGACATGCCGGCCCACGACATCCTTCAGCCTAACGTCGTACAGATTTTCGGTCCGCCGATTCAACAGAACGATTCGCTGCTCTCGATCGGTGATGCTGACAGTCACCGGAATGTTGTCGAGTATGCTCTGCAGAATCGCCTGATTGTCACGCAGCCGCTGTTCGCGCTGCTTCAACTCGTCGATCTGCGCGAAAATCGTGACGATCCCGCCGTCCAAGGTCGGGCGGTCGCTGAACCTATACCAATGGCCGTTGATGAAGCGTTCGAACGAGCCCTGGAAATCCCGGTGCTGCGCTAGACGCCGAGCGATCCATGCTTCCTCTTGACCGACGGCAGAGGGCTCGCGGCCGGCACGGACATGGGCGCGAAGAATGTCTTCGAAGAGAACGCCCCGCTGCAGGAGCTTTGCGTCATGGCCGGTGAGTTGACGATACCGCTCGTTGCACACGACCAGGCGGTCGTCGGAATCGAAAAGCGCGAATCCGTCGGTGAGCCCCTCGATACCGTCAATCAACTGCTGCCGCGCCCGCCGCAATTCCTCCTCGGCATGGCGCAGCGCCGCCTCGGTTTCGCGATGTTCGGTGATATCGATGCTGCTACCTACATGGCCCAGGAAGGTCCCATTGGAGTCGAACTGGGGCTGCCCCACCTCCAGCAGCCAGCGATAGACCCCATCATGCCGGCGGTAGCGGTACTCCATGCGCCAGGGTTCCTGATTAGCGCGAGCCGCTTCGTATGCCTGGCGATTGCCCGCCAGGTCGTCGGGATGGACGTCGTCATCCCAGGGCATCCGGAGCGCCTCTGCTTCCGTCATTCCGCGAAAGGCACAAAGCGCTTTGTTGACAAAATTCGCCAATCCGGTCGCATCCTCAGCCCAGAGCAGAACTGCTGTGTCTTCGGCTGCCCGCTGCCGATGCCGTGGATTTGCGGCTGCCGGTGCGGCTGGCGGCGCCGGATCGAGTGAGCCGGTCGCCGATATTGTTGTGCCGGATGCCGCCCGCACGGCGGCGTCGGCGCTGAATCGCTCCATCGACCGGCGGCGCACCGCGATGGCGCCGAGGGTCAAAGTAGCGATGATCTGCAACAGGAATGCGGGAAGCCGCCAGGGAGTATCCCCCTCGGCGAATGTAAACACGATCGCCCCGGCAAGGAGTGCCGCAGCGAGAGCGCTGAGAATCAAGCAGTTCGACCAGCCGGCCGTGCGATCCCGTGACCTGTCGCCGACAAGACGCGCCGTCATGCGTGACATAGGGACAATCCAGCTATCATCGTCGAGTCACCCGTTCGCGTTTGTGAGCGGGACTACATGCACCGATGTGCCCGGAAGGCGACTCGGCTCTAGCCGCGAGAATCGGCGCAATCATGGTTTCCAACCCGTTACCGCGGCCATGCTGCAAGCTTGCAACAGCCCAACCCCATAAAATGGAAACTGCGCTCTAATGCGATCCTACTTTGTTCACGCGGATCAACCCACCAATTCTAATGGCGTTTGGTGTTTCGAACCGCCCCAGCGGGCCGATTTCAGCCCGGGACAGACCTGCCGCAATTGCGGCTTGACGCCAATCAAGAACTAAACTAGAACATATGTCGGTGTTTTTGTTTTGTTCTAAATCTGGTGTCCCTCATGCTCACCCGCAAACAGTACGAGCTCTTAAACTACATCAACAAACATCTGCAGGAGCGGGGCGTCTCGCCCTCCTTCGACGAAATGAAAGAGGCGCTCAATCTCAAGTCCAAGTCCGGAATACATCGCCTCATAACCGGCCTTGAGGAGCGCGGATTCATCCGCCGGCTGCCGCATAAGGCGCGGGCGCTCGAAGTGCTCCGGCTGCCCGAGGATCAGGGCGTCAATCGCGCCCGGCCGGATCGCGAGGCGGCGCCGCGCTTCACGCCGAATGTCATTCAGGGCAATTTCGGCAGCAACCTTGCGGGCGCTCAAGTGGCCCCAGCCGTCTCGGCGGTACAGTTGCCCCTCTATGGCCGAATCGCCGCTGGTACGCCGATTGAAGCCTTGCGCGACCACACCCAAAGCATCGATGTGCCTGGCAGTTTGCTTGGCCGCGGCGAACATTATGCGCTGGAGGTGGATGGAGATTCGATGATCAATGCGGGAATCATGGATGGCGATACGGTAATCATCGAGCGATGCGACACGGCGGACAACGGATCTATCGTCGTGGCGCTGGTGGATAGCAACGAGGTCACGCTGAAGCGGCTCCGCCGCAAGGGTGATTCGATCGCCCTGGAGCCGGCCAATCCCGCCTTTGAGACCCGTATTTTTGGCCCTGACCGCGTCGCCATCCAGGGCCGGCTCGTTGGACTGATGCGCCGTTTCTAGCGGTTGCGTGCTCCGGGGCTGACAGGCTCCCCTGCCTCAACTATGGTGCGCCGCTCGCCGCACCGTAGCGGCGATTCCCAGGGGTAGCCGCCAGAAATGAATGTTCTCGGTCTTCAGTTCGGCCATGATGCCGGCGCTGCGGTCGTACGCGACGGGCGTGTTGCTTCCTTTGTGCTGCGGGAGCGTCACAGCCGGATCAAGCATGCTTTGTCGCTGGACCTCGCCACCATAGAGCAGGCGCTGCAGGATGCCGGCATCGGCGAGGCCGACATCGACTATGTCGCGATTACCTCGACCCAAAAGGCTGAACTCATCTCGCTCGACCCCCAACGCCTTTCCATCGGATTGGAGGCGCACAAGGGCCACACCGCGCCCTGCTCTTTCGCCGACGCCGCCGCTCGCGCGAAGCTGGACGTCCGGACCCTTCTGCAGGGCGAGATCTTGCCGCTGCTCTACCGCAGTCCCAACGAGGACCTCTCCGGTCATGCGGCGTCCTACTATTTTCCGGAGTATCGAACCGTGCCGGAGCGTAGCTTGTTCTCGCTGGGTTGGCTCGACACCTATCTTTCCGTCGATCTTTGGTCGGGCAACAAAAGCCTGGCGGATATCGCCGCTACCGACTACCGGCGCCTGTTGGACACCGACGTTGTGCGCCACGGCTTTCACTATCCGGCAACGCTGAAGCTGAACGGCAGGGACATTCCCGCCTATTTCATCAGCCACCACATGGCCCACGCGGCGTCCATCTACTATCCGCTCGGCCTGGACCAGGCGGCGATTTTCACACATGACGGGTTCGGCAGCGGCAAGCACTATCACGGCGGCATGTATTATCTGGGCGAGGGGCACAAGATATTTCCCATCGCACCGCACCACCTCATCGCCGGCCATATGTACGAACAGGCGGGCATCGCGCTGAACATGGGGTTGGTCGGCGCTGCCGGAAAGCTCATGGGACTGGCGCCATACGGCAACGCCTTTTTCATGTCGACGCAGTTTGTCGGCAATGACAACGACCTGGCCAAGATCGGCATCACTCATCCAGCGCGCAACTGGATCGGCTTCTGCCTCCAGCAAGCCAAGCAGCAGGGCTACGATCTCGGCGCGTTCCGCGACAAGGCGCGGATGACCGAGCGGATTAATACCGACATCGCCGCCAGCACCCAGCGGGTGTTCGAGATGACCATCGCGACTGCGGTGAAGGTCTTTCATCGGGTGCTCGAGAAGTTGGAACGACCAGCCCGGGCGCTCTGCTATTCTGGGGGCACGGCGCTGAACTGTCCGGCCAACAGCCTGATCGCGCAACGTGGCGGATTTGCCTCGGTGCATATTCCTCCCTGGTGCGACGATAGCGGATTGTCGCTCGGTGCCGCGCTGGCGCTCTATCACAATGTGCTGGATCAGCCACTGCCGGCCGGCAATCCGGCGCACAAGGATGTGGATGCCTATCTCGGCACCAGCCCGTCCGATGAACAAATCGAGAAGGCGCTGTCGGATCTCGGCGATCGCATCGTCTGCGAATCCCGGTCCGATTGGGCCGCTGTCGCGGCGCAGGATCTCACCGACGACAAAGTTATCGGCTGGTTCGAAGGGCGCAGCGAGATCGGGCCCCGGGCGCTCGGCCACCGATCCATCCTCGCCGATGCGCGCAAGGCGGGTAACTGGCAGCGGGTCAATGTCATCAAGCAGCGGGAATCCTGGCGCCCCTTTGCGCCCGCGGTGTTGGCCGAGCATGCCGCCAACTGGTTCGACGGTATTCCCCTGCCCTCGCCTCACATGCTGTACACGGCGCAGGTAAAGTCCGAAGCGGTACCCGCTATTACCCATGTGGACAAGTCGGCGCGTATCCAGACCGTGGACGAAAGCGCCGGCGCGTTCCACGAACTTCTGCGGGAGTTTCACCGGCAGACTGGTGTGCCGATGGTTCTCAATACGTCGTTCAACGGGCCAGGCGAGCCGATTGTTGAAACCCCGGCGGATGCCTTGCGCTTCTTTGTCGGGTCATCGCTGGATGCGCTCTATCTCGAAGGCCGGCGCATCACCAAACGCTGATCGCTATTCGACCTTGCGCACCCAGGGCCGCTGGCCGCGCAGATCGTCGACGGCAACGATCTTGAACGATCCGTCATCGGCAATCCACAAAGCATAAGCGCCGTTGCGCCGCCGGTCGCGCCAATCGATCCGCGCCAGCGGCCCCGGGCAGTCGAGGCGAATGCTCTCGACGCTGATGACGATGTCGGCGGCGCGGCAATCCTCGACGAGCGCCGCCGGCTCCAGCGCCAGAGCGATCAGCCGGCCATGGATCTGGTAGAGACAACCCAAGCCGTCGCAGGACAGCCTTCCATCGGCGCCATAGCCTTCGGCCGGCCATGCCTCCCCCCGCTCGAGACCGGCGCGGCGCAACCAGATGTCCCGCTCAAATCCGGCGCGGCTCAGGGACGACAACACATAGTTCCCGGACTCATCCTGTACGGCAATCAAGTCGCCCTCTTCGGACACCAGGACGTCCGGCTGCCGCATGAACAGGGCGCCAAGCAATCCCAGCAGCATCAGCGGCACGCCCAGCAGCCGCCAGCGGCGGCGCCACAAACAGAGCCAGAGCCCGCCCGCGATCACCATCAGCAATCCCGCCAACGGCATGGCCGGCAGCGGACGCGCGGCGCCCGGCCAACCCGCCACGGTGCCGGCGATGAGGCGGATACCGTCGATGCCCCAGCCCATGGGAACCAACGCCCATGACTCCAGACCGAAGGGCATGAGCATGACGGCGGCCACGGCCCAGGGCATGACCCAGACCGAGGTCAGCGGCACGGCGGCAAGATTTGCCGCTACTCCATAGATTGCGGGTCGGTTGAAGTGATAGAGCGCAAAAGGCGCGGTGGCTAGCGAGGCCACCAGGCTCGCCAGGATGGTGAACGCCAGATACCGTCCCACCCGTCCGAGCAGCGACGGATCGCGCTCCCGCTGGGATTGTCGCTGCTTGATCACCTCATAAAGCGCGATGAGCGCGATGACTGCGGCGAACGACATTTGCAGGCTGGCGCCGGTCAGGCCCTCGGGACCGATCAGCAGCACGATGACAGCGGCAATGGCAACGGTCCGCATGGAAATGGCGTCGCGATCGAACATGATGCCCAGCAGAAAGATTCCCGCCATGATGAAAGATCGCAATGTTGGCACCGGGGCGCCCGCCAGCAGCACGTAAAAACCGGCGCCGACCAGCGCGATGCCGGCGGCCCATTTCTTGATCGGATAGTAAAGCGCCAACCGGCCGACTGCGGCGAACAACAACCGGAATCCGCCGAACAGGATCGTCGTCACCAACAGGATATGCAGGCCGGAGATCGATAGAAGATGCGCCAGGCCGGAATCCCGCATGTCGTCCATGGTGGCATCGGAGATGCCATATTGATCGCCGGCGATCAGGGCGACGGCGATCGTGCCGGTATCGCCCGGAAGCACCGCCAGGATGCGCTGCGCGATGGCGACCCGGATGGCCGCGATTTCGCGCCACGCCGCCGCCCAGAATTCTCTGGCGGAGCTTGATGGAGATGCGGTGGCGGGCGCAATTGCGCGCACGTCCCGCGTGGCGATGCCGACAGCACCCACCTGGCGGAAGAAATCCAGCCGCTGAAAATCGAACCCGCCGGGCAATACCGGCCGCGACGGCGCGCTTAGTTTCGCGCGTGTCGCGATCCAGGTCCCGGGCGCGGGAACGGCCACCGAGGCCGGCAGGCGGATGCGGATGCGCACGGGCGTCGCCTCCGGCGCCAGCCCGGCAATCGTCACGTGATCCAGTGTCACCCGCGCGCCCGGAGAATCGATTTCGGTGTCCAGTACCTGACCCGTCAGATCGGCCCATTGATCCGTCGCGGCCAGCACCGGTGCGGCAACATACTGGGTACGCCATTGCGCCGCCGTGAATCCGAGAACCGCAGCACCGGCGAATGCCAGAGCAAGCAGTACGAACGGCCGCCGCCGCAGGACGATCGCCAATCCGCCGAGCAAAGCCAGGATCGTGAAGCCGCTCCAAAGCGGCGGCTCATCCGGCAGTCCGAAGTAGATTGCGATCCCCACTGCCAGGAAAGCCGGAAACCACAGCAGCCATCGCTCGGTCTCCAGGAGGAATGGCGCGGCAAGCCGGGAGAGAAACCGAACGGAAGGGTCTGCTGCTTTCGCTCCCGTGTCGGTAATGGCGACCATACCCTTGCCCGCTGAATGCTGTGGCGGTCAGTTTAGTCGCAAAACATCGGCAAAATCATGGCCCGTTGCAGGACGGGGCCATTATGCTAAACAGCCCCGAATATCATCATACAGGACCGACCGCCTCATGAGCGTCACCGTACGCTTTGCCCCTTCTCCGACGGGATTCCTCCATATCGGCGGCGCCCGTACAGCGCTATTCAACTGGCTCTACGCGCGCCATCACAAGGGCGTCTTCAAGCTGCGCATCGAGGACACGGACCGACAGCGCTCCACTCAGGCCGCCATCGACGCGATCATCGACGGTCTGAAATGGCTGGGTCTCGAGTGGGATGGGGATATCGTATACCAGTTCGCCCGCGCGGCCCGTCACGCCGAGGTCGCGCGGCAGCTGCTCGCCGAAAGCAAGGCCTATCTCTGCTATTGCACGCCCCAGGAACTCGAGGCGATGCGTGCCGCGCAGAAGGCCAAGAACCTGCCCCAGCGTTACGACGGCCGCTGGCGCGACAGCGATCCCAAGGACGCGCCATCAGGCGTGAAGCCGGTCATCCGGTTGCGCATGCCCCAGACCGGCGACACCATCGTGCAGGACCGTGTGCTTGGCGAAATCCGGGTCGCCAATACGGAATTGGACGACATGGTGCTGCTGCGGGGTGACGGCACGCCGACTTACATGCTGGCCGTGGTCGTTGACGATCATGATATGGAGATTTCCCATGTCATCCGTGGCGCCGATCACATGACCAATACTTTCCGCCAGTTCCAAATCTACGCGGCGATGTCCTGGCCCGTGCCGGAGTTTGCCCACCTGCCCCTCATTCACGGACCCGACGGCGCCAAGATGTCGAAGCGCCATGGCGCGGTCGGCATCGACGCCTATCGCGACATGGGATATCTGCCGGAAGCATTGCGTAACTATCTGCTCCGCCTCGGCTGGTCGCACGGCGACGACGAGATGATCAGCACCGAACAGGCGATCGAATGGTTCAATCTGGAATCGATCGGCCGTTCCGCTGCCCGTTTCGATTTCGCCAAGCTCGAGAACCTGAATGGGCACTACCTGCGCGCCGCATCCAACGAACGGCTGGTTGAGCTGATAGCCCCGCGGCTGGAGGCCGTACTCGGCAGTGCTGTCGATGCTGCCGGCAAGGAACGGCTGCGGCGCGGCATGGACGGATTGAAGGCGCGGTCCAAGTCCCTGGTCGATCTCGCAGAGAGCGCCCTGCTCTATGTCCGGCCGCGGCCCCTGGCCATGGATGCCAAGGCCTCGGCGCTGCTGACTCCGGAAGCTCGCGGCACCTTGTCCGCCACGGTGAAGATCCTCCAGAGTCTGCCGGAATGGCGCGCGCCTGCCCTCGAACAGGTGGACCGTGAATATGCCGAGCAGAACTCCATCAAGCTCGGACAGCTGGCCCAGCCCAAACGCGCCGCCCTGACTGGAACCACGACTTCCCCGCCCATATATGAAGTCATGGAAATCCTCGGCAAAGAGGAGACCTTGGCGCGCCTTCGCGACGCCGGGATCCCTGTGGAAAACTTCGGGTGACTGTCATTCGGGATTAATTGAAAGCTGGCATGATCGGTACTATTGTCTCCTGGTTGTTGCACTGCAGCAGGCGACAATGAATGTAAAAACAAAGGGTTAGCAGCATGACCAGGTCGACAGCAAAGACGGCGCCCGTGGCCGAGCAAAGCGTCACAGTAACCGACAATACGACCGGCAAGTCCTTTGACCTGCCGATCGTGGAGGGCACGTTGGGCCCTCGCGTCATCGATGTGCGCAAGCTCTACACCGATCACGGGTTCTTCACCTACGATCCCGGCTTCACTTCGACCGGCAGTTGCGAAAGCAAGATCACCTATATCGACGGCGAGCAGGGCATCCTGTTGCATCGCGGCTATCCGATTCAGGAGTTGGCCGAGCACAGCGACTTCATGGAAGTCTGCTACCTGCTGCTGGAAGGCGAACTGCCGACCGCCGAGCAGAAGACGAAATTCATGCACGACATCACCCACCACACGATGCTGCATGAACAGCTGCTTAATGTGTATCGGGCGTTCCGCCGCGATGCGCACCCGATGGCCGTTGTCATCGGCGTTGTCGGCGCCATGTCCGCCTTCTATCACGACAGCACGGATATCGGCGATGCGCATCAGCGCATGATCGCCTCGCATCGGCTGATCGCGAAGATGCCGACCATCACGGCCTACGCCTACAAATACTCCGTCGGCCAGCCCTTCATCTATCCGCGCAACAAATTCGACTATTCGGAAAACTTCCTCAACATGACCTTTGCCGTGCCGGCGGAGGACTACAACATCAATCCCGTCGTCGCCCGCGCCATCGACCGCATCTTCATCCTGCACGCCGATCACGAACAGAATGCGTCGACCTCGACCGTGCGCATCGCCGGTTCCAGCGGCGCCAATCCGTTCGCCTGCATCGCCGCCGGCGTCGCCTCGCTCTGGGGCCCGGCTCATGGCGGCGCCAATGAAGCGGTGCTGGCCATGCTGCGGGAGATCGGCTCAAAGGATAAGGTCGCCGACTTCCTCAAACGGGCGAAGAACCGCGAAGTGCGCCTGATGGGTTTCGGTCACCGGGTCTACAAGAACTACGATCCGCGGGCCCAGATCATGCGCCGCACCTGCAACGAAGTGCTGGACGCCCTCGGCAAGCGCAACGAACCCTTGCTCGATCTCGCCATGGAGCTGGAGCGGATCGCGCTGGAGGACGACTACTTCGTCGAGCGCAAGCTCTACCCCAATGTCGACTTCTATTCCGGCATCATTCTCCAGGCGATCGGCTTCCCCACCTCGATGTTCACCGCGCTGTTCGCGCTGGCGCGCACGGTCGGCTGGGTCGCCCAGTGGAAGGAAATGATCGAAGATCCGTCGCAGCGCATCGGCCGGCCGAGACAGCTCTATACCGGCTCGCCGCAGCGCCGCTACCCGCCGCTGAGCGAGCGAAAGTAGCCGGGCGCGTTATATCCGCAGCTAAGAAAAAGGGGCCATCCGGGCCCCTTTTCGCTACTTCCGGTGGATCAGTTCGATCTTATAGCCGTCGGGATCCTCGACGAAAGCGATGACGCTGCCGCCATGCTTCATCGGGCCGGGCGGCCGCGGAATCTTCACGCCCTCCTTCGCCAGCGCTGCGCAGGTGCCGTAGATATCGGGCACGCCGATGGCGAGATGGCCGAAGCCGCTGCCGATCTCATAGGGCGTCTTCTGTCCCCAATTGTGGGTCAACTCGATCACCGCCTCCGACTCCTCGTCGCCATAGCCGACGAAGGCCAGGGTGAACTCGCCGCTCGGATAATCTTTGCGCCGCAGCAGATTCATGCCCAGCAGGCGGGTATAGAAGTCGATCGACTTCTCTAGATCGAAGACGCGGATCATGGTGTGAAGAATGCGAAAGTTGGTCGCCGCGCCGACGGACCCTGTCGGCTTTGCCTGTACGTTCATGGATGACGGTCCTCCCGTACCTCGAATGCCGATAACCGCCTGCGCGAACCGGCGCTCAGGCGTCGCGGATCATCGCCGCGAAGGTGGCGTCGGCGACGACATTACCGTCGACCTTGATCTCGCCGATGAATTTCCAGATCATGCCGCGGTTGCGATCCTTGGTGACAAGGACATGCAATTGATCGCCGGGAACCACGGGGCGGCGGAACCGGCAATTGTCGATCGACATGAAATAGACCAGCTTGCCTTCAAACGCGGCGCCCAGCGTGTGCACCACCAGCACAGCCGCTGTCTGCGCCATGGCCTCGATCAGCAGCACGCCCGGCATCACCGCCTGGCGCGGGAAATGCCCCTGAAAATAATGCTCGTTGATCGACACATTCTTGATGCCGGTCGCCGATTTGTCGGCGACCACATCGACGATCCTGTCGATCATCAGGAATGGATAGCGATGAGGGATCATCTGCATGATCCGCTCGATTTCGAACGTCTGCGGCGTGTCCGCCACGGCACTCCTGCTGTCGACGACTCCCGGCATCTCGGCTACCGTTTTCTCTAGTGTCTCAATCCTATCGACCAATGCCGACACATTCGGACGGCATTACAAACTCTTCAACTGCGCGTCCAGGCCTTTCAACGCTTCCTGCGTGATGTCGTAGCTCGGATCGCGGAACATGATGGCGGCGCGGTCGATCACGAGAGTCAGCTTGTTGTCATCGATGATCTTCTGAACGATCGGCTCCAGCGCCTTGGTGATTTTGTTCTTGCCGTCCACCAGCCGCTTTTCCAAGCCCTTGCGTTCGTCGTTCAGGGCGTCCTCAGCTGCTTTCATAGTGCCAAGGAATTTGTCCCGTTTCGCCTTGCAGTCCGCCGCCGACAGATCCTTGCATTCCGCTTCGAGCTTTTTTTGGTCGTTGCGGAAGCCTTCGCCGGCATCCTTGGCTTTCGCGTCGAGTTTCTTCTGGCTGTCTGTCACGGTCTTGATGAGCCCCGCACCGGCCTTGGATTTCCGGAATATATACTCGAAATCCAGCACGCCCACTTTAAGCACGGCTTCCTGCGCATAGGCTGTGTAAGCGGGGCTATGCAGAGTTGCTGCAAAGGCGGCCAAAGCCACCAGGACGATGAGTAGTTTCGATTTAGTCTGTTTCATGGGTCAGAATCTCGTTCCTACGCTAAACCTGAAGAATTCCTCGCGGTCATAGTCCTTCGCCAGGATTGGCAAGGCGAAATCGACCGCTATCGGCCCAAAGGGCGAAGTCCAGGTAATGCCGAAGCCGGCCGAAACGCGCAACGCATTTTCATCCACCACGGTTGCGCCATCGGTGTCTGTGTCAAATAAGGTGCCGAAGTCGCTGAAGACTCGGCCCTTGATACCATACTCCTCCGGCAATCCGACCGGAAACTGAACTTCCACGGTACCAGCCGCGTATTTGTTGCCGCCGACGGCGTCCTTTGTCGCAACGTCCCGGGGACCGACGCCGGCGTTGCGGAAACCGCGCAGGGACGCGCCGCCCAGGAAGAAGGCGTCGGTGATGCGGATGTCCTCATTGAAGCCGAAAATGTAGCCGGCCTCGCCATTGATGCTTCCGGTGATGCTGTCCGTGATCGGGATGTAGTACCCGGCGGAAAGGCGGGTGCGCAGATAGTGAACATCGCCACCCAGCCCGGCCACATCGTTGCGTAGCCGGATGATATAGCCTTCCGTCGGACTGACGCGGCTGTTGCGCCGGTCATAGGAGATATCCTGGCCAACCACCGAAGAGATCGTCGTTCCCTCCTGCTGCCGAATGCCAAGCGAGGCATTGGATTCGACGTTGAATATCTCGTCCTGGCTCAGTGTGTATTTGACGTTCTGCCGCAGGAACTCCGCCCACTCCCAGCCGAAGCGTGCCGCGGCGCCCAGGCTCTTCTCGTCGAATGAGCTCTCGGAACGATTGACCCGGATATTGAAGGCATCGACACCGGCCGAAAGGTTCCGGTCCAGGAAGTAGGGTTCGGTAAAGCTGAAATCGAGCTGCTGCCGGCGGCCGGAGATCGTGAATGCCAGCCGCAGGTCTTGGCCGCGTCCCAGGAGATTTCGCTCACGGATGCTGATATCGCCAAGCGGCCCTTCGCCGGTGGAGAACCCGGCTCCGAAGGACAGTTCGCCGGTCGATTGTTCCTCCACTTCTACATTGACGATAGTGCGGTCCGATGAGCTGCCCTGCAGCGTCTGCATTTCGACTTTGGAGAAGAAACCGAGATTCTGGATGCGCTGGCGTGTCCGGCGCAGTTTCGAACTGTTGAAAGCGTCGCCTTCCACAAGGCGGAATTCGCGGCGGATCACCTCGTCCAGCGTCCGCACATTGCCTTGGATGTCGATGCGCTCAACATAGACCCGCGGACCCTCGCGGATCTGATAGTTGATGCCGACGATGCGATTCACCGTGTCCTTGGTCGGCACCGGTTCGACCTGGACGAACGCATAGCCGAGATCGCTGATGCGCTCGGTCAGCTTGGTGACCGTCTCGTCGACTTTGCTCTGGTCGTACCAATCGCCCTCGTCGGTCTCCAATTCGCCGCGCAAGCTTTGGGGATCGAGGTCCTTCAACGCCGAATTGATATCGATCTTGCCGAATCTGTAGCGCTCGCCCTCCTCCACCGTGAAGGTGATGAAGAAGGCGTCCCGGCTCGGCGATAGTTCGGCGACCGAGGAAACGACGCGAAAATCCACATAGCCTTCGTCGAGGTAGAAGTTCCGCAGGGACTCGCGGTCCACGGTGATGCGGTCGGGATCGTAGGTATCGTCGGTGGAGAAGAAGCGATACCAGGCACTCTCGGTTGTCAGGATTTCCCCGCGCAGGGTGGAATCGCTGAAATTGTCGTTGCCGACGAAATCGATCCGCCGGACCTCTGTCACTTCGCCTTCGTTGATCTCGAACACGAGATCGACGCGATTCTGATCCAGCGGGATGACCTTGGGTTCGACCGTGGCGGCGAACCGCCCGCTGCGGCGGTAGATGTCGAGAATACGCTTGGCGTCGCTCTGCACCTTGGTCGCCGTGTAAACGACGCGGGGACGGAGCTGCACCTCCGCCTGCAGTGTCTCATCGTCGACGCGCCGGTTCCCTTCGAAGGCGAGCCGGTTGATGATCGGGTTTTCCGCGACGCGGACCACCAGCACGCTGCCCTCGCGGCTTAGATTCACGTCGGCAAACAGACCGGTGGCGAACAGATTCTTCAGCGCCTGGTCTACTTTCAACGCGTCGAAGCGGTCGCCCGCGTTCATCTGCATGTAGGAGACGATAGTGGCCGGCTCGATGCGCTGGTTACCCTCGACACGAATCTCCGTGATGGTGTCTTCGTTGAACATCTGCTGCGCCAGAACCGGTGCCGGGCCGGCGGAAAACAGGCACAACAACACCCCCAGCAGCAGACGCAAGACCGATTTTTTCACGCTAACTTCCCCCAGGCGAGATTTTTTTGGGTCAGCTGACCAAGCCTATGATTTTTTGAACAAGGCCGAAATGCACGAGGTCGTTCCAGGTCGCAAAGAGCATCAGTCCGAGGACCGCGGCCAGACCGATTTTGAGCGCAACATCCTGCGCGCGCTGGCTCAGCGGTTTGCCGCGCAGAGCCTCAATCCCATAGAAGGCCAAATGTCCGCCATCGAGGAGCGGGACTGGGAACAGATTTACCAGCCCGAGATTGATCGATATCAGCGCGGAGAACTCGATGAACCGCAACAAGCTCACCTGAACCTGCTGGCCCGCCATTTCTCCGATCCGCAGGATACCGCCGATTTCGCTGCTGGGCCGCGTTCCCATGAACATTTGTCCGACGGTGATCAGGATGGTCTTGGTGGTATCCACGGTATCCGCGACCGCCGCCCGGATCGCGCCGAGTGGACCATAACGAATGATTTCCGTCGCGTCGGTTGGAATCAGGCCAAGGACTCGCAGTTGGTGCTTCTTGCCGAAACGATCCTCAATCTCGCGGACCTCCGGCTTAATTGTCAGCCGCAAGGGCTGTCCGTCGCGCTCAAGGACAACTTCCACGGTTTCGCCAAGATCCACCTGCAGCGCCTGCCGGATGCGGCTGAAGTCGTCGATTGCGTATCCCGCTACGCTCAGTATCCGATCGCCTGCCTTCAACCCGCCGGCCTCCGCGGCGCTGCTCGCTTCAACCTCGCCGACAATGGGCGGTGTGTACGAGCGACCCAGCGTGGCAAACAAGACCGTAAATATGACCACCGCCAGCACGTAGTTGGCCGCCGGCCCGGCGAACACAATGGCCGCCTTCTGCCACAACGGTTTATAGAGGAACGATCCCGCTCGCTCTTCGGCGCTGACTGTCGCCGGATCTTGCGCATCCAGGCCTTCGGTATCCGATTGGCCTTTCATCTTGACGTAGCCGCCGAGCGGGATGGCGCTGAATTTCCAGCGGGTGCCCTTGCGGTCGGTAAAGCCGAACAGTTCGCGCCCGAACCCGACCGAGAAGACATCCACATGCACACCGCAACGGCGCGCCACCCAGAAATGGCCGAGCTCGTGGAAGAAGACCACGATGGTGATCAGGACGAGGGTTGCCAGCACATAGAGCGGTGTGTTGACCAGGGTGTTGATCAGGGAATCCATTAGGGCGACAATCTCCTCCTGACGAATCCAACAAGGCCTTGGGCGGGCGGGACAATTAGCACAGTTACCGGGGACTGCCCATACCTAGAGATAGGCCGAGTCCCCGCCTTTGGTAAGCCTGTCTCACAATTGAAACGGGCTAAGGACCGACCACGAGCGGGTGCCCTATCAGAACCGACAGGGCGGCCACGGCCGCGCTCACCGCCAGCAACCCATCGAGACGGTCCAGTGCACCCCCATGGCCGGGGATCAGGTTGCTGCTGTCCTTGACCCCTGCCTGCCGCTTGGCAGCAGATTCGAAGAGATCGCCGGCCTGCTCCACCAGGGCTAGAGCGCCGCTGACCACCGCGAGCCAGGGGCTGTTGCCCGTGGGCAGCAGCCAGTAGGTGACCAGACCCACCAG